>Ga0209149_1000391_pt1 | contig 18294 bp, 18 predicted proteins | sample WorMetTyACAVOLI2_FD_187423 | JGI IMG/M metagenome (GOLD analysis project Ga0209149, IMG submission 187423) | Marine gutless worms symbiont microbial communities from Max Planck institute for Marine Microbiology, Germany - Olavius algarvensis... ... | reverse complement strand
GGCCAAACGGTGCATCCTAGGCCTATAGTTACTATGGAACACTAATAGGAAACCCTACCCCAGGAATTCAATGGTACAACTTTCGACCCTCTGGGGTGACCCCTAACCGGGGAATGGGCCCCCGTGAGGCGCTTTTTGTCAAATTACTTTGACCTCTTGTTCTATCTTTTTGTATGCAGATTTATAAATTCGCTAATGTTGCGTTTGGTTGCCTGTTCCTCGTTTGCCTTTCATTCATCTGCTGCACTGCATATCGGCATGCACTACAGCTAAAAGTAGTCAGCGAAGGCAACATATGACAACAGTTACGCAGCGTTAGCGTTAATATTCTGTAGTTTGTGTAACGATGACAAATTTTGTACGTATAAAACGGCTGCACATTGCACACGCGTGAGCGACTTTGAATACCTGTCGTCGCTGATGACAGGCATTGAGAGGCATGCACGTACTCGTATATCACACCTTGAACTTGGCAGTTCCACACTGCACTGCATGTAAGCCATAGTTGCAGCTTTGGTGAAACCACAATGTCATGTATGGACGTGTATAACTGGATTCTACTTGAAAATCAAACTGCACGTATAAATCAATCAGCAAACGTGCTTTAAATTAGGGCACAACACAAAGTTATCCTGAAGCTGTTGTAGTTTTACCAATAATACTTGCAATTGTGTAATGTCAGAGAAAAAAATAAGTAGGCCTAATTGCGTTTTTTTAGATATATACAAAAAGACTTCTTGATGTCACTTAGGCCTATAGCAAAAGTTTATTCATTTTTACCGCGCGACGCGTATGCATAGCGCGAACTATGCCGTGGCAAGATGTCCGTCTGTCCGTCACACGCCGGTATTGTGTCTAAACGAAGCGTCGCGCGGTCTCTCTGCGATAGCTGAGCTTCTTGTATTCTATGCACGGCAGCTTAGCATAGCTGTCCAGAACGCATAATAGCTACGAGCGCGTTGTCCGTCCGTCTGTCTGTCAGTCACACGTTGGTAACGCGTCAAAGGTAATGACTATAGGTAGGATCGTCCCAATATAGCTTTTTGGGGGGTTGTGTAGAAGTGAATGAATGTATCATGTCTCTGTTTTCTTGACCTGTATGCAGCTTTTGGCACCGTCAATCACAACCATTTTTGCCGCGCAATGCTATGCAAGCGCGGCCTATGATATCATGCGGTGTCCGTGTGTCTGTCCGTCCGGTGTCTGTCACGTTCGTACATTTTGTCAAAACGAATAGATATCTTCACCGTCGGGTAGCCACACCATTCTAGTTTTTCCATACAAAACCGCGGGATGGCGATATTTCGACGGGAACCCCCCCCCCCCTACCGTGGTCGTCGAATGCAGGTGGGGTAGGCAGAAATCGCGATTCTGAGCCCATATCTGGCTTGACTGCGTGTGTTAACGCTGCAACAGGCCAGGTGTTGTAAACGCAGTCGCCGGTGGACCGTGGACCACGGCCACCGTCTCGCAAGTTGTGACACATTGCTGGTAGTAAGCGGCGGTATTGATTGCGGGAGAAGACGATGAAACTTTCGAGTGGTATATAAGTTTCAATAACCTGCTCATGAACGACCGTAACGTACCCGAAACGCATCATTTTACGTGTAAACGGCGTTGTCAGGAGCCAGGTCGTACGAAGTTAGTTGTTTAGCATATAATTGACATTCCGCACAATGGTGCGTTTGTACCGCTAGGTGCACGTGCTTCCGCGCATTTAATTCGCTATAACTGAATCTGTTATTTTGCTAACATGTATAAGTTGTGTACTTCCAGATACTTGGTTTGGCATTGATTATCGTTGGTGCATTGGCTCAATCGTTCGTTGTCGGTCATTTCCGTGAGGCCATTTTTGTCATCATCATCGGCGGCGTCATCTTTATCGTGGCATTCTTCGGATGCTGCGGAGCAATTAAAGAAAATCGCTGCATGCTTATCACCGTACGTTTGTGCAGCAATATTTGTTAATTAACTATTAACCCTTTAGAGGCAAAGGTAATTATAGTGGCATATCGAATAATATGAAGTTGGTACACTGGCCGTTGATGAGTGGGCTGTTACATTTGGTACAACGAGGAGGAGACTGGGCGGGGCCGCAGCCCTCCCCCCAGTCCCCTCCTCGTTGTACCAAATGTAACAGTTCACCCATCAACGGCCAGTATACTAATCACCGTATTGTTGTATAATAGCCGTTGCTCTGCGGTTTAATGTGCCCATTAAAGGGTTAACGAATGCATCTCTGTCTGTGACACCCCAACCGAATTTTGTGCGGTGCTATCTACCCGAAAGTTACTACGTTACGTTCACCTTATGGCATGAGCCGTCCGTCTATCGTCTGTGACGTTGGTGCACCCCACTCAGAAGGTTAAGCATTTGGGCAATATTTTTGCACCGTCTAGGAACTCGGATAGTTTGTGTTAGAACTTTGGAAAGAAATTTGAAGGGGTTCTAGGCAATCGATCGTGCAAACTAAATTGAACGTGGCATGGAAAATGGCGTTTTTCGACCAATATCTCGCTTTATTTTGGAAAGGATACAAGATGTGGCCATAGTTACAATGGAAGACGAATAGGAACTCATATGCGGCCTATCGAATGGTGCAACCTCCAATGCCGTTGAGTGACCCAGACCCGTAAGTTATATTTCAAGGGCAGGAAATGTATTATTCAACGTCAAATAACTCGAAAATGGTACCGAGATAAAGCTATACTTGTAACGGTAGACCAACAGTAAGTCGAATATAACCTATCCATCGGCGCCATTTTCAATGACCTTGAACGATCCCTAACCCAGATTTCAAGGTCAGGCTAATATTCGACGCTGAATATGTCTGCAACGTTACGAGATACATATATTTAAGCCTATAATGGATAACTAGTAACACCTATAGCTTCACGCCCTACTCATCGTCGTAATTTCGATTTTCGAATGACCGTGTATATACGACCTTAAATGACTTAGCAATTTTTTTGGTTCGTGAAGCAAACGGTGACTTGCCTACGCCCAACAATGCTGTTACGGTAGATTAGTTTTACTGTATGTATGTAGCAGTGCTTCCAGTAGCGACTCCAACAAAAACAACCAACAAAATAATATATTTCATTTTTTGTACTGTACGTTGTCGCTTTTTGGTTTATAGCGGTATGGTTTTGTGTTATCATAAGCTTTCATTTGAGTATATTATATGGCATTCCAGGCATTCTCATAAAATGTTAGTTTGTATGTGTTATTTGCATAAAACTGTGATAGATATTTATCAAGAAAAAGTTATCAGTAAGTAAGTAAGAGTATTTATAAAGTGCAATAATTGAAACAATCACTATGCTGCGAAAAATTCGGCAGTTCGCCGATGAGATAGGCGAATATTATGGGGAAACTGAGTATATTGTAGTTTTGTTTTGCTACTTTTTCATAGTTTTTTTTATTTATGCTGCCTTTCACTTTGAATAAAGTTGTGTGTGCGTAAATTTGTACAACTATGGCGTGGTTCAGGCGGTAATTGGAATTTATGTGTAACGTTCTCCTATCTCATCTACTGTAGAGTTTCTTGTATTATTTATTTGCAGTGTATATGTTGCAGTTTGCAGTGTTTCTACTGGTGATCTTGCTGTTGTGCATCGTTGGAGCCATCATTGGTTTCGTCTTTAGAAACGAGGCATGTTATTTTTACCTCCACAACGGAGGCTATGTTTTTGTCTGTCTCGGTTTGTGAGTTGGCTGATTTGTCTATCAGAGTATCAGCAAAACTGAGGATAAATTTGCGTGAAATTTTTGGAAGGGGTTCCTACGACAAATTTTTGATACTCTAGAAAGGAACAAGCGGATCTACAGTGTGTCTACAAAAACAAAGCCAACTACTTTTAGCATAGCGTCATCAAACCGAAACTGAACGCTGTAATTTTTGGCACGACGACTTCAGAGACAACTGTGAGTTTGTCTATATGATTGTCTTCCACCTCACCTGCGTAATGCCCATATCTGGTAAAAACGTTGCAAACAAGTTACATTTTGGCGATAAACAAAACAGTCAAACAGTAAAACTCCAAATTCAAAAATTCTCAGCATTAACTTAACGCACTTAACCATGAAAACACCACAAAATCTACTAAAATGTCCACCATGACCCCTGACACAATAGCAGAGAGACGGCGACGCTACTGACTGGTGGCTGCAACAACAATCGAATGGTGCAGCGTTGTCCATTCGACTAACAGTCTCTGTTTTCAGTTCTGCAAGACGTCATTGAAATAAAAAATCTCAGGTAAGGGTATTACACAGACTTCGTTGGAAATGCAACTGCAGTTGTGTTCTGAGCAGACTCGCGAACAAATCTTCCAAATTGTATAAACTATCATCCAAGTTCTAAATAAAATTATGCTACAAATTCTCTGGCTTTGTTTTTTTGTGGACACAATGTAGAAATAATTGATCACATGTGACGTTTTACTGCTGTGATTGACTTAGTACATTATGTATGATGTCTACAACGAAAGCGTTGATAGTTCGTGAAATGACCTTGATGGTCGAACAAGATCATTGGCAGTGGAACAGTTCAATAGGAGACTGTAGCAACCATGTATCTATCTCGTATCGTTTCTGAGATAGGGGCTATACAACATCGAATAACAGCGTGCCCTTGAAATCTGGGTTATGGGTAATTCAAGAGCATTGAAAATGGCACAATTCAATAGATCTTACACAACTTCTTATCAATCTGTCATTTTCTAGGCAAAATTCCAAATTTTGACGGTTTCGGGAGCTTTATTCCCACATTTCTGCACCGATAAACATGAAATTTGTCAAGGGAAAGCAGACCACAGGCGCTGTGCCAAATTTCAAGTTTATCGGTGCAACAGGTCCCCCCCTGCGAGGCAAAAAACCCATTTGTGGACCCATGCTAGCTGCCCTGGAGGCAGGCCTGCCAGTAAATATTTATAGGCCTGTATTGTGTTTACTTTGTTTTGACTGAACTGTGTGTCATATTTTTGTAGGCTAAAGACAAGGCACACGATCAACTCTATTCGTATATTAAGGAATACAAAAACGAGAGTGTTGAGAGGGAGACAATTGACTTTCTGCAAAAAGACGTAAGCACTTACATTATACCTTCTCATTTTAACTTTCTGTAGGCTACAACATCTTTTCCAGTGTCATGTTACATGATGTTTGTAGTGTAATATATGTAATTTTATGCGCTATACGATATACGATACCGTGTATTTAATATGCAGTAGCTGACTGATAGCCAGCTTAGTCTCCACACGGGACAAACAAAAAATATAAAAGAAAAAAACTAAAAATAAACTGATGAGCTTGATAAGTCCGGTCCAGTCCCATGATCATGAAGGACACACTGCAACGACGCCGTCAGCTGTGGCTGGGTCTCCGACGGTTGTGGTCTGTGTCCATGTGGTCCTGTCCACGAAGGTGATTATTTCGGAAAAGAAAACATTTACGTGACTGTCCATCGCGCCTAAAGCCAACGAAGCAAACCTACGCCCATTTCATTTCCTCTCTTTTCCTTCATCTCCTGCCATTTTCTCTCTCCTCTGGCCTGGTCTGGGCATTTCCCGGATCGGAGCCGCGGCCACTAACGATTTTCGATACAAATCTAAGCACTAAAAACCTAGGCGTTTCTATGGATTTCTGCCAAATATGATGCTAGGCAATTTTTGCCAATAGGGCCGTTATTAAAGCGAAACGATTTTTATTCTTCCGTAAAATTTCACGGACGCAATGTGCGTTATTGCCCCTGTGATGGACGCTGCTGGACATTTACAAGCGTGAACTTACAGGAAGCTGAATATTTAAAATACCAAACAATTAATGAAAATGTTGGCCGTTGTCAACGAATAAGAAATTTTACACGGGCTGCCAGAAATAGCCATCGACATAAGCAGAACTAAAGAGCTAAAGACCGCCCGTTGTCATATGATGCCTCCGCCGTTGCAGTCGTCCTCTTTAGATCCGGTTCCAACTTTCCTGCTTCGTCAGTTTATCGACCTTCTACCTTTCGTAACCCGACTTGTGAATACGTCGCTGCTCCCCGGTCGGCTTCCAGTGTCATAGCTGCATGCGATTGTGACTCCGCTGTTGAAAAAGTCAGGCTTGGACGCAGCTAACATGGCTAACTATCGACCAGTCTCCAACCTGAGTTTCATCTCAAAGGTTGTTGAGCGAGCCGTGGCCGTTCAGTTAAACGAATATCTGGTCGCGAATGATCTGCTGCCACGCTACCAGTCAGCTTACCGAAAGAATCATTCCACCGAAACTGCGTTGTTACGTGTTTGGTCTGATGGCAGCTGATAGGCGACAAGTTACTCTTCTCTGCTTACTAGACCTATCATCTGCTTTTGACTGTGTCGACCACGACCTTCTTCTGCAACGACTCCGACTGGGTTTCGGTCTGACCGACGCTGTACTGGAATGGATTCGCACGTTCTTGTTCGATCGCACGTAGCAGATAGCGTACAACGGCCAACTTGCGGTAACACAACCACTGCCGTTCGGCGTTCCACAAGGTTCCGTGTTGGGACCGTTACTGCACGTTCTGTACACAGCTGAGCTCGGTCACTTGGCCTATCAACACGGTATTGGTTTCCATCAGTACGCCGACAACAGTCAAGTATACATCAGCGTTCCTGTCAGTGATGCAGCAACAGCCGTACAGAACCACTGTCTTCATTGAAGAGATGAACTCATGGTTGTCTGCCAGCAGATTACGGCTGAACCCTGCGAAGACAGAAGTAATGTGGCTTGGATCAGGGCAACAAATCAACCAGGTCGACGTTAGTGACATTCTGAATTCTGATCCTGTCGTCAAGCGTCAAGGTCGTTGAGTCGGCGCGGGACCTTGGCACCATTATCAACAGTCTCTTGTCGCTGTCGTCACACGTTGCTGCGCTTTGCCGGTCCGTATTTTACCACTTGAGGCAGCTACGTACACTCTGTCGGTCATTATCAGCAGAAGCTACAAAGACACTAGTACAGGCGTTCATTTCATCTCGCCTGGACTACTGCAACTCTTTGCTGTATGGAGTGACCGACAAACTCATGCGGCAAGTACAGTCGGTGCAGATTCTGCACCGACTGTACTTTACCGCCAGCAGATTACGGCCTTGCCGCAGCATTCTGCACTGCAGAATGCTGCGGCAAGGCCGATCACAGGAGCGAAACGTCGCGAACACATCACACCGATATTGCGTCAACTTCATTGGTTGCCGGTCAGACGACGAGTTGAATTCAAGAGCTTGGTATACCAAGTGCTGTCAAGCAAAGTACCTGGCTATCTGGCCGCCGATATTCATCTCGCCTCAGAAAATTCTGGTTGCTCCCTCAGGTCCTCTTCGGGGAGAAAGTGCTCTGTCACTCGTGTTCACAGTCGTTTTGGTGACAGATGTTTTGCTGCAGCTGGACCACGTATCTGGAACAACTTACCTGCCAGTCTGCGAGACAAGAAAGTCAGCTGTACAGAATTCAGAAAACAACTGAAAACGTTCATGTTTCAGACGGACTGCGGCGCATCGTGACTTTTTTGATTATCGCGCCTTATAAATACTCTTACTTACTTACTTACTTACTTATCCGTTGTAAATGTTTTCCGTATCCGCGTTTCCATGGAAAACAAAAAGGCGCAATACGAACGGCGTCTATGCTATAAAATTGTTAATATTGTTAATATGAAATTTTGACTTGAATCGATGCGCTAGGCACAGTACCTGTTTGACATCGCAGCAAAACCGATTGACGTCAATTCGAATTTTCTCTCGTATCTTGTTCCATTGTTCCTGTTCGAATTTCGCCTAAATGTTATAGTTTATTGTCTTCGCGAATTTCGTCGAATCCGTTCAATATTCTTGCGAAGCAAAGGAAATAGGCTATATTTGGCACTGCAGGACAGAAAACGAGAAGAAGCCGCGACGGACAAGGCAGAAACATAATGCCTCCGTTGCAGCGTAGGCTGTGGATGCATAAAAATAAAAATAAATACCAGGCTAAGGAATATAATTTCAGCTATGGTTGTTTGTCTTTTGCAATGCAATGTGAGTCGTGACTGATGATCGACGTGTTTCTTTTGTGCAGGGAGAATGCTGCGGAATAAACAACTACACCGACTGGGGCCTCAACGAACAGTACAACAAGAGTGAGTCAGTTCCGGACAGTTGCTGTAAAGATGACAAAGACGGCTGCGGTCAAGGGGGCTTGATTGATCCGGAAAAGATCAACACACATGTTTGTCGCTGCTGTGATTACGAATCTACACCGTGTTTTCACACAAATACTCCCTGTCGTTTTTACTGCGCGTCGCGTTGCAAAGCGCGCTCTTAGCGGTCGTCGAAATGTCTGTCCACTGTCCGTCTGTCTGTCTGTCCAATACAGTCTGGTAATGTGTCAAAACAGATAAACTTATCGTTAAGCTGTCAATGCAATATGCCCAGCCGTCTACAGTTACCGCGGACAGTAAACTGTTGCCAAAATTCCAACCGTATAGTGATACGGTTGGAATTTTGGCACGGGGGCTTAAAATAAAGTTGGGTGGCTTAGTTAGCGTTTTCCGACCAGTCGTCTGCATATCTGAAACGGTGCAAGTTAGTATCGTAGGAAACAGTATGCGATTTATCGAATGCTGCCATTTTCGATGACCTTGAACGATCCCAACCCGGATTTCAAGGGCACGCTATTATTGGACGTTGAAACTTAGCAAAATTTTCAGTGACACGTAGAGTCGCGCTATCTTCTCTAGCTGAGTTTTTTTATCTTGAGTAGCTCCTCGAGAAATTAACGAATTGAATGAAAATTTGAGACAATGCTGCAAAGAGAATGTCGATTTTAAATGTCTAAAAGTAGTTTGTTTATTTGTTAAATGTTCTTTGCCAATAGCAGTGTAAAGCAAACGTCAGAAAAGCGTTGTTGCAGCAATAGGCGTGCCATTAAAGATAAACATTTCATCAATTGCTCGTGAAAAAGTGAAAAGTATGGAGCACAATGCTTATGTAAGATGTTTTCTAACAAAGGACGGAATTTTGGTAGGTTAAAAACGCTGATGAGAGGAAATGAAAGTAGTGGTAGCGTTGACCCCCACGTCCGCGTCGTGGTCGACCACACGGTGGCTGCACAACTGCAAAGGTGCACAGATTAACAGAGTTAAAGACCTCGCACTGATTTTCTTGAAAGTGTCTTCAGCTCATTAAGACTTCATCTTCTGTCACGCACTATCTCGACCATATGTTTTGATCGACACTTTTTACTCGGTACTCACTCGCAACCATTTAATGAAATGTTTATCTTGAAGCTATACCCCATTGCTGCAACAACACTTTTACTGACGTCCAGTTCACTGAAGTTAGCAAAGAAGAATCAGCAATTTTCCACAACGGTATCGTTCAGAATCAGCATTTCCTCAGCTACATTGTCTGAAACCTTCGTTCAAATTGGTTAATTGTTCTGGGAGTTATTTTAGAAAACAAAATGGAATGTTTTGTGAACATTTTTATAGTTGTATGTCGTGTGAAAATCCTGGTGTCATTATGTCGGGTATTATTTCAAATGTTAATCGGTACATTATTGCATTGCTATTACTGTTGTTTAAAGCTCTGTTAACCAGTGATATAGGGCCTAATTGATTGGAACATGGCGGGAACTTCATCCATCAAGGAAAATTGTTTAGTACCTGGCAGTTTCTATGTAGCATATGTTAAAAGCTCGTGAGTATTTCAAAATTAATTAATCCCCTAATTTATAAATATTTATAGCATCTGAACTGAATTCTTCCATGCGTTAACACTGTGGATCTGTTTCTATGGTGAAGGCAAGGATTTTGGCCTTAAACTCTTTGATATTCTAAGGTAAAAGTAAAGTTAAAGGTCTGGACACTTGCTGTAGCGACACTTACATGAGTCAGACTCGTGACCAGCAGCGCTTTACAATCTCGTAAGTGGCAGCTGATTGGAATGAGCCAATGGTGCCGCAACGCATTATGTGGCTATTCATTGCCCGCGCTAACGGACAATTAGACCTACGATGCTGCTAGCAGACACACCATCGCCCCAATCAGCCACACTAGGCCTTCACCCCGTAGCCGTAGCTACTACTCATTTCCCGTCCCGCTGAGGGGTAGGAGGCTGAGTTGTCCTGAGCACACAGTAGGTTAGCAACTTGCTCAAGGTTGCTTGCAGTGGACCGGGTGTGAGTCGAACCCGCAACCTCTCGGCTCTCGGTTACGAGTTCGATACTATACGCTACTGCACCCACTGCAGGTCTATAAAGGTAATCTAAATAGACATATCTGACACGCGATAATAACAATGAACACAGTGGTTGAGAATAAACATAAGAAATTGATATTGGCAATTTGCTTATAAAAGTAATGAAACGTGTAAGCTTGTTGTGGATGTTACGAATTCTTGACAGGGCTGCATCAGTTACATAGAGGAGCTCCTTGTGAAATATTACGTGGCTATTGGTGTCATTACTGTCATATTGGCACTTACTGTGGTAAGTATGTAAATATTTTATGACTGTTTGTTCAGGAGTACATAGTCTCATAGTAACTTTTGATAAAATTATACACCGTGAGTCAAAAAAAACATGCAGCTGTATTCGTAGACATAACTCTGGCAAATGTTGACCGATTTTCAGTTATTTCACTGTTGGACTCCGCAATAAATTTGTAGCAAAACTTATGTATTTTTATTGTACCTTAAGCGTGTGAAATAACAGAGGTCAGAATAGCACAGATCTTATATATTTAACACAATAACACCGGTTTATTTTCAGTGTTCACGAAATCAGGAAATAACAGTTAGGTTTTATGTGCTCTTGAGTCAAATTAAACACTTCAATGGGGCGACTGAAAATGAAAAACGTCGACAAGGTCAAAAATGCAAGTGGGAAAAAACGCGAGACTGGAAAAGGCGGGACCAGATTACAGGATTAGAAACCTCGAGACTGGAAAACGCGGCACCAGTAAAGGTAAAGGTAAAGGAAGTGGATTTATATAGCGCCATTATTGTAGTACCTCACACTCAAGGCGCTCAGGTACGGATCACAGTGTTACCTGCAAATTACACCGTACCTGCCTCTACCTCGTAAGCATTCACCAGATGGCGCATCCACAGACTGAGGTTGCGGACATCAAATTGCAACCTACTACTCATTTATCTACCTTGGCTAACCTACAGCGGACGGTTTACCCACATAAGTGGTCACCCGTCAGCCGCAGGTCGAGCACAGGACAGCGAAAGTTCGCCTGTCAGAGACCGACGTTCCACCACTGTGCCACGCAACCAACCAGTGTGCCCGATGTGGTGGAAAACGCGGAACTGAATTCTATAGAACGCCGAAAATACAAAAACGAGCATAACCGCACAGTGAATAAATACCATACACACAGGCCTAGTAGAAATAAGGAGTCTATGTGAAGGAGGATGATGTCGACGTATGGCGCTACGCAACCGTGAGTTGCTTGCCAGAAACGACGACGACGTTGAGTTGTGATATGTCATCGTCTGATCGCTAACCATAAGAATTTAAGTGTCCAGTCGGCTTCTACGTGCTCACTCACGTCTCGCTGCGCTCCATTGCGTTGCGCTGACGTTGCCACAAACTGCTGTCATTTGATCAAAACTCATTACTCTTAGTCGTTAAGTTACGTTGAGCTTTCCATACTTCGTCGTTCCCGCGTTTTCCAGTCTCATGTTTTCCATTCTCGCGTTTTCAGCGCCCCCGCTTAAATGTCCTCTTTTGGCGTGTATACACAGTCTTGTACACTGTGGGGAAAGAATTGCACCCGTTTTATTTTTTGCAATAACTTTGTCAAACCACATTACATTTTGATAATTTTTAGCACACAGATACTGAAGTAAATTTGCAACAAAACTGCAACAAAATTGCCCACCTCTCCTGACGGCTGTTTCAACCCTACCTTGTGAAACGAAACATAAGTCAATTTTTCATAACAGCAGTAACATACACCTTAAAAGTCATGACAGTTACGGAGAAACACATCACACAACTTTATTCACCTTTTGAAAAGGCAGCACAATTATACGCAAAAAATGTAAGTGAAAACTCAACTAATCAGCACCATAAAACATTAAAACGCTACTTAGCGCAAGCAACACAATGACGAAATTATGTTCTCAGAAGCCGAAAATTTTTGCAGAAATTTACATTTTCTATTGATATCGGAAACAGACGGCAATGGACAGTTAAACATCTCCATGCAACAGCTGGCGACCTCCTTTGACTTAGTTTTGAAAATTTTTATAAATGCTCCGACAACAGGACTTGCTCAGGTCAGCATTATTTCAAAGGACATGCTTCTAAGCCGTACAACAAAGTCGGTAAGCATTTACTATTCATAGCAAGTGTTTGCTTTTGACTTTGAGACACGCATTAAAACAATCTTGCCATTATTCCATTGATCAGTCGCTTGATCAGTAAAGCTCTGCTGGTTGCTGACCACGTTTCAGTCAGATACTGCTTCGGCTCATCGATGTCCCTCACTGGTTTCTGATAAACATGTTCCTGTGTATCGGTTTCAATCAGTGTTTCCAGGCTCTGATGCACTGGTGTGGTTTTCATGCAGCCAGGGGTGAAAGTGCATGATGCAAATTACTGTGATGTCTTGCTGCTCAAACAGTTGCTGCCAGACATCTGCAAAGCTGCGAGGCGACTTTTGCTTCCAGCGCACCAAGCGTGCGCAAGAGCACTGGGCTGCTTACACAAGACTCGGGACTTCACACCAGACGTGGCCTCCCAACCGACCAGACCTCAGTTCTGTAGACTGCAGATTATTGAGAGTCATTCAAGAATGCGCTTATCAGAAACAGTAAGGGACGTCAAACATTGTTGATGAGCTGTGGTTATTAACAGAATAACATTTTATTAACAGAAGGACATATTATATTTCACAAGGTAGGGTAGAAACATCCACCAGAAGAGGTGGACAATTATGCTGTAGTTCTATTGCAAATTTACTACAGTATCCGTGTGCCGAAAATAATCAAAATGTAATGCGGTTTGACAAAGTTAGTTGTTTTCTACTGCTTACTATTTCTACCAGATGTCTGGTAAATAAAGTTGTTCATAAAGTTGTTCAAAAATAAAGGGGTACAATTCACAGTGTAGATGTTTGCGCCACTCATTTATCGCATCATTGATCACGGTTTTATTGGTCCAAGCCAAACGCCAGACACCGAGCATTTGTTGCTTCAGTTCATCAACGTTATGAAATTTCGTCTAGTAGAGCCACGGCTGCATATAACTCCCCAAATTCTGTAGTCAACCGACAATTGGGAGCCGCAGATCTGATGAAATGAAAGCAGCTGTCTCCCATTACAGAATGCTGATTGTCCCGTAAGCTGGGTGTGCAGGAGCACTGTCTTGCTGAAAGAAAAAGAACTCGCCAGAGATCTCATGCATGTAGCTGCTTAGTCAGCAGCACGTCGCGGCAGTATGTGCCATTAATCTTAACCCTAGAATCGACGAATATCAGGTTCGTTTTTTCGAACTTGGACATGCCCACGAACACCATCACTAATTTGCTGAAAGTCGAACATGTCCGCAGCAGAAGTTTCACAAGGTAGTGTAGTGACATGTTTAAGGTGCGACGAGAAATGCAAGTCTTGCTGCAAATTTATCGCAGAATCCAAGAGTGAAAGAATTTTTATCGTGCGACAGTGTGCTGACGCGGGATATTGATATAGCAATTCTGTCCGTCTGTCTGTCTGTCCGTCACGTTCCGGTATCAGATGAAATCGGCTTGACATAATAATTGTCACAGTTTTTTCACCGTACGGTAGCCCAATCATTCTAGTTTTATCAGCATAAAACATCTTCACGAAATTCCGACGGGGTCACCCCCTGCGAGGGTCTGACGTAGCGCAACTACGTTGATCGAAGCCAACGCGTTACCACTAAGCCAAACAGCCAACAACGGGGATACCCTAACGGGGGAATTCAATGGTACAAGATAGAACTATACTTACAATGACCGACCAATATCTCAGAAATGGTACGAAGATACAGATAGTTTCAATGGAATACTAATAAGGACAGTTACACACGCCCTACAATGACATGCGCGCGCGGTCTCTCTGCGACAGCTGAGCTTCTTCTATACGTAATGCTCGCTAAAAGAAACGCTGACATTCGCATCTGTGATGCAGTTTTTACTGACAAATTTGATTTAGCCGAAACAATTTTTCGTTCATTTCATAATTTTCTTTGGAATTACCTAGGTCCTACCTTCGTGGCGGGCAGATACGCTGTTCCCAGTCCCAGCGCGGATGCCATTCGATCCTATGCACATTTTCTACATACTTTCGATAGTGAAAAATTTTTATTGTTTATTATAAGAATGTTCGTATGCATGATAAAAAGTACTTGCCGATCATTCTGCTAATAATTGGACTCTTATTTACCGTTGTTGATGTATATGTTTCGTTTGCAGATTATGGGAATCATCTTGGCGTGCTGTTTGGCGAAGGCCGTCAGCAAAGGTTACAACACTGTTTAGCCGATATCAGAGTAAACGACACCGTAGAACGTAGACCGGAACGTAGGCCCGACTGCTAATCCAACATTGTCTGTTCTGATTTACTTTTACGGTGTGCAAGCTGTGCCTTAATGCATTTCTCTGCTTTTACCTTTAAGCTATAGTCCTAATCTATGATATGAGCAAATAACAATGAATACGTTTATTCGCGAAAGAAGCTATACCGTTTAACAATGTGTTTAACTTTTAACAACCGATGTATGATGTTACAAGCTGGACAGCGCAGCTAAATTCTCTGACGCATCTAAGGCGCTATATTCTGTCTAGTTGTAGTAGTGCATAACGTTTTACTTAACGTTGTCTTTGTGTACACAAAAATATACTGTGTCCATCAAAAAACAAAGCCAGAGAACTTTTAGCATAATTTTAGCTAAGACTAATGAAATTAAAAAAAAAAATGGAATACTTATTCATGAGTACACTGCAGTCAGTTGATTTACAACCAAGCCTGTGCAATACCCTTACCTGAGATGTAATAATAACATCATCTTAAAATTCCATTTTCCATTAAATACTAACGTAATCTAAGTGCTGCGTGAAGGATAAAAAGTTTGACAGGAACAAAAGTAGGTGACAGCAACAGTGACAAAAAATGTGGGGCCCACGACAAGTTTATACAGTCACTGACAACTCATTGAATTTCTCTCAGCTTGTATCAGGGCTCGAGGTGACGGACATTTTGAGCGCATTTTGTGATAGATTCATGAGTCAATGTGTTAAGTTAATACTGAGTAAATTTCTGCCTTTGTAGTTTTTGCTGTTTGAATGTTTTGTTTATCGCCAAAACGTAACTTGCCTTAAACGTTTTACTAGGTATGTGCATTACGTAAGTGAGCTGGATGGCAGACTCGCAACTGTTTTTCAAATCGCTGTGCCAAAAATTAGAGCGTTCAGATGCGGTTTGATGACGCTATGCTGAAAAGTAGTCGGCTTTGCTTCTTTTGTGGACACAAAAATGTCATGGTAGTACTAGTTGAATTTTAAGCTTATTATTGTTAGTAGTAGTAGCATTATTGGATGTGTGACTTTCACTGAGTTGTGCAGACAGATAAATTTTCCGTTAGAAAAAAAAAAGATTCATTGCAGTAAATCCACATAATCACCTCGGTTTAGATTATTAAAAATCAATAAAATAAGTCAAATCGTGTTTACAGATATTATATGGATGGCCTATTTTGTTTGTCTGACATAACGCGACCACAAAACGTAATATAAAAACTTCTGACTCTACAGTCTACACAACTGAAATATGTTACCTAATGACAACGTTTCGAGGTCCGTCAGACATCTTGATCACACAGCTCGATAGAGCACGTGACCTGGAAATTACCTGGTTTCATGTGTGGCTGAGTTGGTGGGATCCTTTGTCCCGATTCATGCATGTCGCTGTCTTCCTGATACAAAGAGCCTCTCTTATGCATCTGGTCTGTCGCTGTGCCTCTCTGTCGACCACTTTTGCCTTGTGCCAGTCGATGACATGGTTCTCTTCCACAGCATGGTCTGTGATGGCTGATTTGTGAGTTACACTGCTCTCCCTTGCCCCGGAGGCTCGGGTCTGTGTACCATGCAGCTGTGAAACAGTCAACTTCTTTCTTGTGCTCCTTGATCCTCAGACCAAACTTCCTGCCTGTCTCCCCAATGTATGAGCTGGAGCAGTTCTTGTAAGGCACACGATAGATCAAATCGGTCTTCTTCTCATCCTTGACCTTGTCCTTCGGATGAACCACATGTCACGTGCTTCATCGAGCTGTAAGCAGTCAAGACGTGATCAAGATGTCCGACGGACATCGAAACGTTGTCGTTAGGTAACATAAGAAGTTATATATTATTGTTTGTACCAACTGAATGAATCTATTCAACACTACGCGACCAGAAAACGTTCCGATTTCCATGTTTCTCAATTTCAAGAGTTCGCGTAGAAAAAAAACCAAAAGAAAACTAATAACATGACGTGTTAAAGAACACAACATTATAAAAAGTGGCTGCGTTCAGTGATAATGACGTATACATGCACCTTTCGGCTGGAAGCATTACAATTAAACAGTTATATGGTCTACGTGTTCGTATTGAATAATACAAGCGTGATACAAATAAATACATAGATGCGAGTTACCACTGTGAAACGGGCCCTTCGGCGACTAATCGAACTAGACAGACTGAGCGAGCTGTTGTTAGTTTACAAACAATTGTCCTGTACTTTTTACACTACTATCATCACAGTACATTTCTGCGTAAGTCTTGCGTGAACAAACAGCGATAAAACGGAATGGAATTGTACAGAAGTCGCGGAAACAGAAGCGCGTACACACATTTTTCTCGACTTGCTGTTCACGTCGCGAGGCGATGGATCGGTGTTTTCGCTGTCCGACGTCGTAGGTTGTTTTAGGTTGGGCCGATTAACCCTTTAGACTTCAAAGGCAATTATTATGCCACATCGAATAATATGAAGTTGGTATACTGGCCGTTGATGGGTGGACTGTTACAGTTGATACAGCGAGACGGGGATTGGGCGCCCAGTCCCCTCATCGCTGTACCAAATGTAACAGCCCACCCATCAACGGCCAGTGTACCAATCACTGTATTATGATGGTCCGTTGCTCTGCGGTTTTAATGAGGCGATTAAAGGGTTAATGATCGTCCCTATCGCTGTAACTGGCGCCCGTTTCTCGTTTATAAGTTGCCGGTGGCGCCGAGTCAGCGTAATACGAAGAAGACGGGTTGTATAGATAGTCCGTGCCAGAACTGGCGTGCGTGCCTCGTGGCGGATACGGACTTCTTGGCGGCGATGGTTTATACGAATCTTGTGACGAGTAGCTGTCCTCTGGTGGGTATGATCCTGTGTCCGAAGGCGGGTGGTAGGAATCGCTGCTTGAACTCGAATACGCGTATTGGCCGTGTGGTTGGTCGACGACGTACGTATTCTGAGACGGCTGATACGAGCTTTGAGGAGGATATGAAGGAGCGGCGTCGTAACTGCTGCTGGCTGAGTGGCCGTAAGTCGTCGAGTGCGGGTCTTTTGGTGTATCGGAAGGCGGATATGTGTCTTTCTTCGGTTCGTCGTAGCCGTGTGACGTCACTGGCTTGTTCTGTATTTTACAAGCAAACTTGTTAAATGATGCCACTATTGTGCACTACATCGAGTTATGCATTCAATGACGACTGTGCAGTGGACGTTCTATCGACCACGGAGACATTCAGAACTAATTTCACTGATGATTACTATTGAAAACCATGGACAGTATCCATCCCGATCACACTTTATGATGATCATTAAGATCATTTGAGGTCGTCTGAAATAATTGTCTTATTTCAACCTGTTCAGAGGCATCCAGGCGAGTGTGGACTACAACCGGTTAACTCCACGAGACGGGGATATTGTCTATATGGCGTGGAGCACCCATTTTCGACTGTGTGCTACAACTAGCGCATTATGCTGATGTCCACTCAAATTCGAATGTCCGTTAAGTTGGCTTGCCATCAACAGCTATTTGCTGTATAAGAGTTTTGTGCTTGTTATGGGTGCCCGCTCAGCGTAAGCGGGCGACCATGTTATATTTTGCCAATGTTTTTTATTTATTTATTTATTTTTTTATGGCCGCCTTATTCTCCGGCCATGGTGAACGGAGGTTCGCGAAAATTTTACACGTGGTAGACCTTGAGTGTCATTAGAGAAGTTAGGTCTTGGATTTTTTCCTGGTCACCCTTAAACTACAGGGTGGGCCAAAAAGTGACGA
>Ga0209149_1000390_pt1 | contig 18348 bp, 10 predicted proteins | sample WorMetTyACAVOLI2_FD_187423 | JGI IMG/M metagenome (GOLD analysis project Ga0209149, IMG submission 187423) | Marine gutless worms symbiont microbial communities from Max Planck institute for Marine Microbiology, Germany - Olavius algarvensis... ... | reverse complement strand
ATATCCAAGACAATGTTTATGGTGCTGTCATCATGGCAGAGCCATTGCGAGAGTTCACCCGGTTCATTTGATGAATGTAGAACGGCGCCAAGCGGCCGCCGACCCAAGACCAAGCCAGACGACTTAAGCTGTAAGTCCGCCTGTACAGGCTGCTCTACACCCACCATCGCCATTTATTATTATTACTCAGTCCGAAAGCTGATACTCATTTTACCGTCCCACGGAGGGTAGAAGGCTGAGTCGACCTAGTTGGCTGGTTACATACCGAGATGGTTTACCCGTTCACAGACGGTCACCCATCCGAGTACTAACCGGGTCTGACGTAGCGCAACTACGTTGATCGAGGCCAACGCGTTACCACTAAGCCAAACAAATAACGAGGATGTACGCTCGAAATTCGCGATTTTCTGCTATGTAAAATTTGCAGCCACAGCCTCAGGTCATCTCACGACGCTACAAAATCCTACATGTATTCCATCACCTTATATCGACAAATATTCCTGCAAATTTAATTTTATTGTGCAGGAACATCCAACGCTACGTATCTGGTCACTGAGTAAACCGACGAAGAATGAGTTCTGACATGGCTGACTCCACTCAGGTCAGCCTTGTGGAAGAAGAAGATAAAGACGGCATCGTTGTTCTGTACAGAACACAGCTCAGTAGTAAGTTCAATTCTTGGCACAGAAAACGTAATGTGCAGAATGATTATTTGTTGTGATGTAGAAGCGGATAAGCCACCTGGTTTTTATCCGAACGTTACTAGGTTACATTCGGCTTATGACATGAACCGTCCGTCTGTTGTCTGTCTGTCTGTCTGTCGTCTGTAACGTTGTTGCACCCTAGGCAGAGACTTGACCTTTTTCGGCAATAATTTTAGCACCATCTAATAGCACAGGGACTCGGACAGTTTGTATTAAAATGTTGGGTAAAATTTCGAAGGGATTCTAGGGGATCGTACAAGTTAAATACAAGGGGGTATGAAAAATTGGCTTTTTCGACCAATACCTCACTTTATTTCTAAAATGGTACAAGATACAGCCATAGTTACACTGGAAGACGAATAGGAACTCGTAAGAGATCTATCGAATGGTGCCATTTCCAATAACCTTCAAAGACTCCTTACTTAGATTTCAAGGTCACGATATTTTGAACGTCAAACAAGGGTATCGGAGACGATACGAAAGCCGCCGCTCGTCGAAGCCCAAAATGCGGTAGGAAAACAAATAAATACGGCCAAGAATGGTCGACATCTCAATTTACGGTTATTGGAAAAACAAACACCCGCCATATTGGAATTTTTCTACCGTTTGCGACTGCGACCATATCACAGTAAACGGCGTGCTATTCTGCATCAGAATACCAAATTTCGTCCAAAACGGGCCACCCGCGGCCGAGCAATAATGTCATATACAATTTCAAGATGGCGGCCGATGCGGCTCATTACTACTTCCTGCTTTGACGCCACTGTCTTCGGAAGATCAAATTCTACCTAAAAACAAATTCCAACTTCCTAGCTGTACTAATTTGCGAGATAAAGAGGGTGTCCAAAAATTTAATGTGGAGGCAGCCTATACCCCCCTGCCGTACCCCGTACGCTGAAACTTTTGTGTGTGCTCAAAGTACTTGGCAAGGTCAAACAGCGTGCCAAATTTCAGCATCGTATCATGCAGTAGGAAAGTAGGCGCGTCCAAATGCCGTCGAGACTGTCTATTTTACAGCGGTTGCAGCCAGAACTAGAACATTACGTACAGCGCAAAGGGAGCTGTCGAAAAATGTACAGTTCGGTGCGGTGTCCACAGAGGCGTTCCTGTAAAGCCAATGCCGAGTTTTGGCTATTTTTCGACCACAGTCAACGCCAAAGCGATGTGAAACAGTTAGCCTTGCGTCTTTTTTGTGCACGTTTAAGAATGTTTTAATTAATATCTCCTAAAAGGTTGAACGCTTAACAATAAAATTTAGCACACTACTAGCAGCACGTTTTCTTATCCACACTGCGAATCGGCTAACTCTGGGTTTCTTCAGTACACAGCGAATAACACTATTCATTTCTACCGCGCGACGCGAATGCATAGCATGCACGGACTATGCCGTCGTAAGACGTCTGTCTGTCCGTATGTCTATCTGTCCATCACACGCCGGTATTCTGTCAAAAACGTTTCAAGCATACTCAAACTTTTTTCACAGTGAAGTAGCCAGACCATTCTAATTTTAACGTACTAAACGGTACGTTGATATTCTGACGGCAACCCCCTAACCGGGGCGTCGTCAAATGCAAGGGGGGGGGGTAAAAAAATCGCGATTTTCGACCAATATCTTGCTTTGTCTCCAAAACGATAGAAGATACAACAATAGTTACTATAGAAGACGAATAGTAATCCGTACCCAAGCTTTCGAATGGTGCCATTTTCAATGATTCTGAGTGACCCTTTCTTCAGTACACAGCGAATAACATCCACCATTCATTTTTTTATGTTCGACGAAGTACTAGTCGAGTTAACTTATTTGACGTTAAATATTATCATGACCTTGACATGGGTTAGAGGTCACTCATGGTCATGAAAGTGGTACCTTTTGAAAGCTTGGGTACGATTTCCTGTTCGCCTTCCTTATGGCCGTATCTGTAGCCATTTTGGAGATATTTAGCGTCAAAGAATGGCCTGACCTTAAAATCTGGGTTTGGGGTCCTGCAATGTCATTGTAAATGGCGCGGTTCGATAGACCATGTACGACTTTCTATTAGTCCGCCATTGTGACTATAGCTCTATCTTGTACCATTTGCGAGTTATTTGACATTGAATAATACCGTGACCTTGAAATCTGGCTTAGATGTCACTCAAGATCATTGAAATTGGTGCCATTCAAAAGCTTGGGTGCGGTTTCCTATTTGCCTTTCATAGTAACAATGGCCGTATCTGTAGCCGTTTGTGAGATATTCAGCGTCAAAGTATGGTGTGACCTTGAAAACAGGGTTAGGGTTCGTTCAGAGTCATTGGAAATGGCACCATTTGATAGATCGCATACGAGTTCCTATTCGCCTTCCATAGTAACTATGGCGATATCTTGTATCGTTTGCGAGATATAGCGACTTATTGGTAGAAACTCGTGAAATTTTATACCCCACTCGTATTTAGCGCCCCCGCAGGGGCCGGGTGAGCCGGTCAGAATTTCGTGAATATGTTTGATGCTGGTAAAAATAGAATGATTGGGCTACCGTATGGTGAAAAAAAATTGACGATTTGTTAAGCCGTTTTCATCTGATACCGGAACGTTACGGACAGACAGACAGACGGACGGACGGTCATACATAATTGATATATCAATTTCGCTCGTCAGTTTTGTACTGAAGAAGCTAACTACTGACAGATATGAAGCATCGCGCGGCCTCTTTGCGCCAGCAGAGTTACTTGTCATCCTGCATGTGAAGAAGGATAACGGAGTGTTGCATATAATTTCAACTGCCCCTTCTATAAGCCACCAGTATATGGAAGTTATGAGTCTTGGTATCGCACTTGTTTCACATTTTCAGTGTCACAAGAGACAACTGCGCCTACTGTTCCTGCTCCTACAGCTACTGAAATGACGCCGCCGCCAACGGTTGTCACAACTACACCGACAGGTTAGTTGAAGTTTAGGCCTATTTAGCAATTGGTTTTGTGTCCGATCGACTCGTAAAGTTACTAGGCTTTCAGTTCTCTAGCTAACACGAGAGTTTATTATCCGAGGTAGTATGGTGACTGGCGTCACCACCTATAAGGAAGTAGGGCACGTGCCCCCCCCCCTCCCCTGGAGCTTGTACACCAATTTGGCAACAGCAATCTCCAGTTGGCAGTGGTAGAGTGAACACCACACATTTTCACGTCCCAGCCACAGATTCACACTCGTTTAACCCATTAATATTAAGTCATTCACGTTTCATGTTCGACGAAGTAGGCCTACTACATGTAAAAATGTCACGCTTGTAACTGTAAAAGAAGTTACGTGTACATAAAGCCACAGAAAACAAGAGTTCAGGTCACTGTCCACACAGGAAGCTGATGTTTTAATCGTGGTCCCCACGATGTACAGATCGCAGGATTGAGGGAAGAGAGCCATACGAGGGGCGAAAACCTCGCCGCTGCCATTATATAATAGTAATAATAATAATACAGATATCTCGTAAACGGTCGAAACTGTCGAGGCTAAATATTGCACGGTGATTGGACTTAAACTATTAATAGTCACATTCGCATATGCGTCAGGTGAAGAAGGAGTGTTGCACATAATTTCAACTGCTCCCATATAAGCTATCAATATGGCGGTTGTGCGTCTTGATGTCGCACTTGTTTCACGTTTTCAGTGCCACATGAGACGACAACTGCACCTACTGTACCTCCTGCTACAGCTATCGAGACGGCGCCGCCGCCAACGGTTGACACAACTACACCGACAGGTTCGTTGAAGTTTATTCAGTAGCTGTTTTTTGTCCGATCGACTGCTGTACGCAACTGGCTTTGCTGGGCTTTTCAGTACTCTAGCTAACACGACTACGACGTTTATTATCCGCATTAGGATGGTATGGGGCACTGGCGTCCCAGCCACAGATTCACAGTCATTTAACCCTTTGGACTGCTAAGGCAATTATAGTGCTACATTGAATAATGTTAAGTTGATACACTGGCCGTTGATGGGTGTGCTGTTACATTTGGTACAGCGAGGAGGGCACATGGCGAGGCCGTACAAATCATCGTAGTCCTATTCCTGTATAACGGTCCGTTGTTCTGCAGTTTTAATGTGCCCATTAAAGCGTTAAGGCCTAAGTATAAATTTATGTAATTTTTTTGATTTCGAAAACACGCACGCCATACCCCTCTGGCTCAAAATCCTGACGACGCCACTGGTATGGAGCGGACGTTAACTTTGTGGTTTCTTTCTAGCGGTTTTTGTCCGGTTAAATATTATCCTCAACGGCGAGACAGATCGGCATGAAATAGGCCTAAAGCACGGTGGTGTCAATATGTATCTTTTGTCGTCTTTCGGAGTTGTCATGCTTATTGGCTGATGTTTAGTTTAATTTTTTCGTTAAATTTTCTGTTTGATTCCGTATGCTAGTCAGTTGTTGACTAGTATATCGTATCGCATCTTGTGTCTATTGGCATTTTGGTGGCGATAACTCAGACACGTCCAAATGCCGTCGAACAAAGGGACTGCGGTTGTAAAACGGTTTGCGGGAGCTTTCAATGAATATTGATACGGAGCGAGGGGAGCTCTCGAGAAATGTAGAGTTCGGGGGGTTGTCCACAGAGTCGTTCCTGTTAGGCCAAATAAGACTCGTTTTTGGCTATTTTTCGATTATAGCGAACGATAAACGGATAAAGCGATATGAAACCGTTAGTATTGGCTTTCTTGTGCACATTTAGAATTTTCTAATTAATAACTCCTAAACGACTGAACGCTGATACAATTTTGCACGTTTGCTCGACAACACTCTCTTACGCTCAACTGGATCGGCCAATGCAGTGTTTCTGCAGTAGGCACATACACAGCGAATAACCACACCTGTTTTTCTACGTTTGGCGGAGTACTATAGGCTTTTTCTTTTTTTCCTTTCTTATTTGGGGTGACACACGCTCCCTTCGCATGCCAGCGCTGAGGCCTTCCTCACAGGCTGGCCCAATGCGCAACCCCAGGGAAGGGACTAGTATAGTGTTGCGCGACACCACCAGGCTAACCTGATGGTGTGTGTAGTGTGTAGTTGTTGTGCGATCTCTCCTTATAGAGAGGTGTGTAGGGCTAAGGGAGGGATCGGGAGTGGAGAGACCTTGTGCCATGATATTTACCCTGCTCGGCCTATAGCCACTGTTTCTCTGGCGACTAATACCTACTGCATGATGGACGGCCATAGCTCATGCGCACCTCGCACTGTGGGCCCCAGGGTCCAATTTAGCGGTGCGTGTGAACAGAACCATTGATGACCGGCCAGGCATACAGCAGGAGGCCATCTGTTAATCAGTGGTTCAAGCAGCGACTAATACTGAGCGTCTCTAAACCCAGCATTAGCCAACGGTCACAGATTAAAGAGGACACCGTCAAACCGTCTGTGCCTGCCCGAGAATTTAATCTCAAAGCATACGCCGCTATAACCTGACACAATGACACGGCCAGCCTGGGCCTCGAACCCAGACTCGCCGATCACCGTAGTCAGGCAGGGCGTACCGTGACGCTACCAACAGCGCCACCGAGGCAGGCCGAGTACTATAGGCGGTCCCAATGTTATGTCGATCGGCGGGAAAGAGGCACAGGACTTTAACTGCCACCGGTCATATTTTCAGCTCAAAAAGAGGACGGAGTCCCGCCATAAGTATGACAGCTATGCGTCTTGTTAGCGCACTTATGTCATGTTTACAGTGCCACCAGAGACAACTGCGCCTTCTGTTCCTCCTCCTGATGCGACGGAAACGACGCCACCGCCAACGCCTGACAAACCGACAGGTCTGTTGCAGTTTATTTAGTAGCTGTTGCATGTCTGATGGACTACTGTACGTAACTAGCGTTGCTGAGCCTTTGAGTTTTTAGCTGATGCAAATACGGCGTTTATTGTCCGCAATGTAATGATATTATTCAACGCCAAATAACTGGAAACGGTGGAAAACAGAGCTATTATAGTTATTCGGTACAATGACAGTAGTTCGTTTATGATCTTATCGATCTGCGCCATCTTCAATGACCTTGAACGACATCTCCCCCAGATTTCGTGATCACGCCAATATTCGACGTTGAAGATAACATTAGCGGTACACGACAGACACGATACAATGGATAACAGTACTAGTAACAACTGCCGCCATTGGCTTTAACAACTACAACGATAGGTTCGCTGCAGCTTGTTAGTAGCTATTTTCCCCCGATCATTGTATTGTATTGATGTTCAAAACTTCCATAGAAGTTTAACTACAGTTGTAAGGGCTCAGAATGACACCTCTAAAACAGCAAATATCACTGATACCATGTTCGATAGAACACTGGTATAGCCCTTGCTAATTAAAGATGTTTTGTCTATAATAGAGTGCAAACCTCCGTCGACGCCAAAATTTAAGACAAAAGTTATCCGAATTCGGATTTTCAGGTTAATCTGGATCCGGGTGTCCGTCAAAATTGTGGATACACTCGTCGGCGTCATTCATTTCGCCAAGTTTGGTTTAAATCGGCTGTTGATTGTATGAGAACTGAGAAAACAGAGAAATGCTAACAAATGTCGGAAAATCGCCTATTCCTCCGTGGTGAAGAAAATGAAAAACTGGAACCACGCACAGATCCGGATCACCACTATAAGTCAACAATTTCTAGAGGGTCACTTCTTGCCCGTGATTGCCAAGTTTGGTCGACGTCCGTTTCCGCGTTCGTCAGTTATCCTGTTTACAGAATGATATAGAACGAATGAAAGAATGACAGAGAACGATCACATAACATCCGCCTTATTGACGGAGGTAATAATAATAATAATAATATGCTATAGGCCTAGTGACAGAGTGAAGATTGACAGACAGGACATCTTTAATTAGCAAGATACAGAACGTCTGATCTGACCGAATTTTAAAACGCCGTCGCTTGTAAGGGCTATAGGCTACCAGTGTTTTATCGAAAATGGTATAAGTGATATTTGCAGTTTTAGAGGTGTATTTTGGGACCCCCTGCATATCTCCGTAACTTTGGCACACTTGTAAGCGCCCTATATAAAATAGGTCCGCTGATTTAGAAGCTCCCACTTTTTTATTTTGGGAACCCCTCATATGTCCTAAACTAATCGATCTAGAAAGTTGAAATTTGGTTCGTACGCTGGTAGCCATTTGCAGGTACTATGGCTACGTGTAATAATTTGTCCGCTAGGGGAGATCCGCAGCCCCTAAGTTTTTATTTGGGATCCCTTCCATAGGTCCGAAACTAATCAAGCTATAAGTCAAAATTTGGTGTGCTGGCAAGTAATAATAGTAATAATCAAATTTCTATAGCGCCATACGCGAGCTACAGAGGCGCTAAGTAACAATAACCAGTGTAATTTGGAACGACCTTAAACTTTCAGGTCATTCGAAAAACCTTAAACTATCTTGAGTGACTTAGCAATTATTTTTCGTTCGCGGCTTGCTAACGCACTTGTGTCACATTTACAGTACCATCAGAGACAACTGCGCCTACTGTTCCTCCTGCTGCTATTGGAACTACGCCGCCGCCAACGGCTGGCACGGCTACACCGACAGGTCTGTTGCAGTTTATTTAGTGGCAATTGCATATCCGATCGACTATTGTCCGTAACTTACGTACACGTAACTGACTTTGCTAGGCCTTTCAGTTCTCTAGTGGCGCAACTACAGCATTTATTACCCACCACAGAATGGGGTGGGGCGGGCATTAGCGTTGTGGTTTATTCGTGACGGTATTTAGCGCCCCGTAGGGGGTGACCCCGTCGGACATTTGTGAAAATGTTTGATGCTAGTAAAACTAGAATGATTCGGCTACCGTATGGTGAAAAAAACTGTGACGATAGGTTAAGCCGTTTTTGTCTGATACCGGAACGTTACGGACAGACAGATAGACGGACAGACAGACATATTTGCTGTATCAATATCGCGCATCAGTATGCTTACGCGCGATAACAAAAACTAGAAGGGCACTCGGTAGAGCGCATTACCTCCGACGAAGGTCGTTATCCGACAGCTGCAGTTAATATGTGTTTTTGTTGTGCTTGACCTTGATCTTTGACCTTGAGCTTCTACAACTTATTCTTCCCTGTCTTAGGCGCCATCTCTGCACCAAATTTCGTCAAAATCCGCCGTATAGTTAATAATCTGAGTAAAATCCGGATACAGATATCCGCATCCCGAATACGATCCGTATCGCTCGCGAAATTAAACGCAGTCTTCTGTGATTCACAGGCTATTCATTCATAAAATTTCATTGAAATTCGTCCATTACTTTTGGCGCTATCCGCCTTGCAATTTTGAATAGGCCTACGTGTCCGGATCCAGGATCCGGACTCTGATCCGCATCCGGCTCAAAACGTATCCAAATCGTGCACAACACCGCAGCTATCGACCCATAAAATTTCATCGAAATCCGTCCATAACTTGAGATATCCCGCTAAAATTTTTAAAAAAATCCGGTGGAAATCCGGATCCTGGATCCGGACTATGATGCGGATCCAGCTTAAAACCTAACCAATTCGTCCAGGCCCCCGCGGCTATCGACCCATAAAATTTCATCGAAATCTGCCCATAACTTGTTGAGATCCCACTAAAATTTAAAAATCCAGTGTAAATCCGAATCCAGGATCCGAACTATGATCCGGATCCAGGTCAAAACTTAATCAATTTGTCCAGGCCCCCGTGGCTATCGACCCATAAAACTTCATAGAAATCTGTCCATAACTTGTTGAGATATCCCGCTAAAATTCAATAATCCGGTGTAAATCCGGACTATGATCCGGATCGGGCTGAAAAGTTAATCACTTCGTCCATGTCCCGACATCTGTTGATACGCAATATTTCATCCAAATCCATGCACACTGACAGACAGACAGACAGACAGACAAACGAGCTCGGGCGTGCGGGCGAAAACATATACATCTTCCTTTGTCGGAGGTAAAAAAGGAAAAAAGAAAATAAGACATGCAACCTGGCTATTCGGCAAGACCACTCACGTCGCCGCATTGAAGTCAAAGTTTGCACGGCGGGTGGCCTCGAGTGTGTAGTTCTATGTATAAGTTTTATTAAAATCGGTTCAGTGGTTTTGCCTCTGTGGGTGGTCGAAAATCACCCTTCCCCATTACTTTGGCCATCGGCTTATTCAACAGCTTGCACTACCGCACAAGCCGTGATCTTTCTAAAATTATTACTCCGCCAAGGCTGTCAGAGTTATGTTTTTGATCATTTTGTTATTCTGTCTGTCATTCAGTCTGTGAGCAGGAAACAACTCACGATCGCAGTAAAGGACGTCGACCAAACACGGTAAGGATAGGCAAGGGGTGACCCTCTAGAAATGTTTAATTTTGGTGTGGATTCGGGATCACTTTTTTCATTTTATTCACCATGGCAGAATTGGGGATTTTAGGAGATTTCTTACCATTTCTCGTTCCAGCAATTTTACGAAACTTATTGGCGAAATGATTGACGCAGACAAAACAATAAATCCACAGAATTCGGGAAGCGATCCGGCAGACATCCGAATCATGATTAATCCGGAAATTCGGATTCGAATCCCAGATCACTTTTGGTTGACATTTCGGCCTTGGCGGAGTTTGTGCTCCCTGAATGCTCTTGCATACAATCATAACGATGAAATAAGAACAAACAAAAAATGTAGTAATATTTTCATTAAAATCGTGGTTAACTTTCCACTGATTGTGTAGATCAATGCCAACAAATCAATGTGTTGCTGATTGGCGAAACTGGTGTCGGCAAATCGACATTAATCAACGCTTTCGCCAACTACTGGAAGTTCAGTTCTCTGGAGGAAGCGGTACGGGCTGGTGGAGTGTTTCCCATTCCGTGTACGGTCGAGGTAACTGATCCAGAAACTGACGAAATGATTAGTGTTTCGTCTGACGGCGATGCCATACCTGCAACCTCGCAAACTGCTGAAGTTGGCGCATCTGTTACTCAAATGCCAGGTGTTTATACGTTCCAGTGTAATAATACTAAAATTAATTTTATTGATACTCCAGGGATGAATGACCCACAAGACACATCTGGTCACGACAAAGACAAGGAACATGTCAGCAACATTTTAAGAGTACTTTCAATATATGATGAAATACACGCAATTTGCATCCTGGTCAAAGCCAGCGAAAACCGACTAAGTAAAGCTCTTACGTACACACTTACTGAACTTCTGAAACATCTCGACAGAAATGCATGCAACAACATAATTTTCATTGTCACGCATGTAGCATGTACAGGCTTCACACCGAACAAAACTAAGGCAGTTCTTCAGAAGTTTTTGAAGAATAACGAAATTCATATTCCTCTAACCAAATCTACTGTTTATTGCTTTGAAAACGAGACAATGAGTTATCTTGTACAATGCAAAAATGAAATTTCTCAACATGATCGCGCTAAAACGGCTGGGCGTGTTATGAATTGGGAACAGTCAGCGACATCGACAAGAGCGATGTTTGATTATGTTTGCTCTTTGAAGCCACATTCGGTTACAAAAATAAACGCGATTCACAATGCAGAGCACACGATTGATGTACTGTCAAAATTAGTGTTAGAAACACTGATGTGCATTTTCATAGACGAGAATCACCTCGAACAAAGGAAGAAAGAGGCAGAGGCAGTTAGAACACAGATAACAGAAAACCCTGCCAAGTTTGCGAGCCACGATCTCAGAAAATTACTGTACGTTATGGAGACCAAAGTAGTTTGTAGACCACTCGGCTACACAAATGTCGTTTGCGAAGGTCCCCGATGTGGCAAAGTTGTGAATGGCGCAATAGTTTATTCGCAGATCTGTTGTGAACATTGCAAGAGTTTATTTATGTACTTTTGCAATTGTATTACCTGGGGAGCAGAGTGTAAAGTTTGTGGTTGTGAAAAACATAAACATAAGTGGAAAAATACAGTAACAGAGATAGTTACAGAAACGGTTTATAAACCGCAGGAGTCAGTTATTGCACAAATTGTTGACAGTAATGGCGCACTGACTACGATAAACAGAGCCATTTTTGGAATTGAAGATCGACTGGATATGTACGAAAGTGAGAGTATGCAGATGTTGAGAACGTGTGCACAGCTAAACACTTTTGTGCATCAGAACGCTCTGATAGCACATGGTGATAAATTATCGATGAGTTTGCAGGACAGAATAAAGACACATGAAAGAGCAAAAAGCACTGCTAAAGAGCTTAAAGTTTTGAGGCAGATCCAGCGCCAGTACCACATGTTTTTGTTCACGGAGAAGAACAATTTTTACCGCGCGGACGATGTGGATAAACTAATTCAGCAAATCTACAAACTTCCCATGAAGGGAAACGATCTGAAAAGAGCAGTGGAAGTAGAAGAAAAAACAAGAAATACTGTCATAGAAATGGGCAGAACATCAAGATTATTTAATCTTGCTCCTTGGCGCGCACAACCCAGGAAACTTATTTCCGCCGTATCTGATTATATGGGTTTCAACTGAGTTGAACAATAGTGGTAGTGGCATGATAGTAATGGTGGTGATATTGGCTACTTCTATACTTCAATATCATTTTCATTTCGTTAAGTCGTACCTTGAAGCAGCAGGAAACAATACAATGCAGCCAGTTATTTTTGCTAGCGAATTTATACAGTACGCATCCAACCCAAACGATATTTTCATCAAATCAATCAATCAATCAATCAATCAATCAATCAATCAATCAATCACTTTATTAAAGCAAAAGGACCCCAAGGCCCTACATATTAGACATAGAACAAGTGTATTGGAGACGATACGAAAGCCGCCGCTTGTCGAAGCCGAAAATGCAGTAGTAAAACCAAAAAAATACGGCCAAAAACGATTTTCAAGATGGCGGCCGTTCGCCATCCTGAACTTTTGGGGACTAATAATGGGTTCTGTCAAGAGCCCATGTAGAAATGCACGAAACCGAATACGGGCACACCAGAATAATTCTTGGTCGTTTTCTGTACGTTTATTACAGTCGTTACGTTTCGTACACCGGTTGGTACACTGTTTTCTTTGTTAGTGCACCAAATAGTTTTTGGGCACACTGGGATCGTTCATGGTCATTTTCGGCATGTTTCGTACAGTCGGTACGTTTGGTACACCCATTGCGTTTGGTACAATGAGGATAGGACCAGTGTTTAGTACGATTATTCCTAGTGAGTTTTGGTGCACTTTGGTACACTTAACGGTTGGTACACTACACCAGTTGGTACAATAAGTGGTTTTTTGATACAATAGGATCGTTCTTGGCCATTTTCAATACGTTTGGTACAGTCTTTACGTCTTTACGTTTGGTACACCAGTTGCGCTTGTACACTACGGATAGGATCAGTGTTTAGTACGTTAGGCATCATTCCCAGTGAGTTTTGGTACATTTGTGGCACTTTCGTACATTTTACACTGTACAAGGTATAGCTAAATCCACAGCTGAGATATAACTATTTCCGGTTCGGAAAAACAAACGTCCGCCACATTGGAATTCTGCTTCCGGTTTTGATTTCGACCATATCCCCGCAGTCGGCATCTCATTCTGCACCAGTCTGCGAAATTTCATCCAAATCGGACCGCCCACGGCAGAAAAGATGGCGTCATGTATATTTTCAAGATGGCGGATCTCCTCCATCTGGGATTTTTGGGGTCCAATAATGGGTTCTTTGAAAATCCCACGTACGACTTCCTGTTGGTCGTCAATAGATACCATAGCTCTAAACTGCTTAGTTTTTGAGAAAATTGCGTTTTACGTACACATTTTTTGGCGACAGGCAGACAAACGGACAGACAGCCCCAACGCATGAAGCCGCCTTCGCTATCGCGAGCAGCGGCTTAATAAAAAGAACGAGAAATTAAAAAGAATGTAAAAGACCATACGATACAGTTATAACAAAGTTAATACAGGTAACAATGTCACTATTACTAATACCATCCTCTTTCACAACACACAGCTAAAGTCGCATATTATCTTAATAAAACTTTACATCTTTTAAAGCTTTAGAATAGCTTTTTGCTGGCAATAACGAACAGCATCTGTGATAAAACATGTTAAATCTAGTACCGGTGTGCCCGCCTGCAACGTAGGAATTATATTTTTTCACATTGTCCGTTTCATTGTCTGTCCTTCCCGTTGTCCGTCCTGACCGTCCACGGCGAGCCGCGCTGGTCATAGGCCAGCAGACTGGCCACAGGACAGTAGGCCGGCCGTAAGCTAGCCACGCTGGCCGATAGGCTATCCGTGATGCCGTATGCACACTGTTCGTGCAGGCGCGTCCATTCCTGTGTCGGCATGTACTCGTCCGCAGGGCGGGTAAGTCCATTATACAGATGCTGCTGCGGGTGGTCTTCAGTTCACTAGTTACAAAATAGAAACAGATATAGTATCGCAGAATAGTCAGTAAACTACAAATTAAATGGAAGCTTATAAATCATAAACAAATCAGCACGCGCCGTCTCATTTCTAAATTTTGAAGACCCAATATGCCATGTCTGATGATAATTGAAATGTTTCATGCCAGGAGCCGCTTGATAAATCGCTCTCGAACCTTCTCAATAACCGCTGTATCTTTGATCATACAAGTATTCCAAATAATGAGCAACACACAATAGTTTTTCCAACGTTTGTCAGACGCAGCCACCAAACAAAAAAAAAATTTTGTTTGGTGGCTGCGTCTGACAAACGTTGGAAAAACTATTGTGTGTTGCTCATTATTTGGAATAACGCCCACCAGTTTGCGGCCACTCGCTAAATGTTTTATAGATACATTTAATGTATCTATAAAACATTTTAAACTTAAATAGGCTCGTCTATCAGCTTTACAGGCAACTATATTCAGAGAAGCCATTTATCAGAACACGAATTTAGCACTATTTTCAGTTAATGAAATGCTTTATATTGTCTGCACTGTAAACTTACAAATTCTGTCTTAATTTAACTTATGAATAATTGTTAAGTAACCTATCAACACAAATTTCAGACTTTATTGCTGAGCATGAAGCAATTATGACTGTGACAATAGTGTTAGTTTTAGTTTTCATTGTTATCGCTTACTTCTATTTTAACTTCGTATTAACTGTTCACAGTATCGTTCGTGGAACGCTGTTTCAAGCCAGTTTATTTGACATTGTAGACTTGTAGTACTCACCTATCTTAAATTTCAGTGTTGTCCACATGTTAACGCTATACCATAGATTAGCTGTAGTGATGTAAATGCTTATGTGCACTGACTATTGTTGTGCTAAGATGCGTTAATGCCTGGCTGCTTTGTTAGTGTTTGTTTGTTGTTGCTTTTTTATTGTTTGTTTTCTTCCTTGCTGTTCTTTCTGAGCGAATAAAGATGTATATAAAGACCGTGCACGTTCACGATGCCTCCACTGCATGTGTGTAATGGACTCGCCCGTCCTTTGGACGAGTTCATGTTGACATGGGACATCGAGACAACGGGACATAATGAATACATAATGGCCTCCGCTGTGCATAGCCTGCAGAGGCATAACAACGCCGGTAGTAAAATAAATATTCTGAAACACTGTAAATTACTAACGTATATAGGATGTTAGCTTAGTTGTAAACAGTTTGTGAAGCAGTGCTTTGTTTTACGCACCCTGATTCCATAACGAAACTCCGCTTTACAAAAATATTTCACTTGCTTACTTTCTTACTTACTTACTTACTTACTTACTTACTTACTTACTTATAAACATCAGTATCACTCTTGAATGTTACAGACGTATATACCTAACTAATTCCTGTCTTCATTGCAAGTGTTTATGCCAGCAGCTATTTTGGCAGACAACACAGTAAGCCTATAGTATGTAAAATTTTATGCTCAGTTTGCAGGAGCAAAAACTTTCCAACTTTTGGCTGGTTGCTTGGAAATTCGTAAAATAAACCTTTCTATCCAATCATTTAAAGACTTGATTTAGTATAGACACACTTGGAGTTGGTCCACCACTAGCTTATGTTGTATAGAGCTGTCTGTAAGGGCATGACAAATAATGATAAATTGTACGCAGAACAGCCCACTACCCGCGACATAATTATACAAGCAGCGATGGATCTAAAGGCGCTCCCCGTGTTGAGCAGTTTTTGCTATAAATTTCCCTCATGCAACGCAAAAGTAAAAGTTTAGGGCCTTTTACTTCTAGCACAAAGGTTGGTTGAAACTGTAACGATTGCGACTAGGTACATTCATTTGTTCAACTTGTCGGCTGCAAACGTTCGTCGATAATGAGCAAAATGGTAATTGGACTGGTCGGAAGTGCAATAAAATCCATCGTATCTATCTTTGTTTATCACATTCACACATCGCCAGCGAAGCCCGTGCCGCGATCTTCTGAGGGACCTTGCAACGCTCACCCAGACTCTAGCTGGATTTTAGGGATGTCTAGTGCCAGGAGAAGAGATGAAAACGGAGAGATTGGTCACCGCCTCTTATCTCCCGCCGTAGTCTAATTCTCTATTGGATAAAAGTTGCCATTATAGTCCACATCAGAACCAAATTAATTAACTAGGAAACAACTTCGAGTTTATGTTATAGTGGACACCCTACAGATCACAGCTAACGGTCCATTGGAATAGCAAAATCAATTATTACTGTCATCTATAGATAAACAGGAGACGTAGCTATTACTAACAGGATGCACAACACTCACCATCATAATGACAGTCCTGCCTGTCGAACAGTAGAAATAATTGCTGACGTATGACATCTGATCGTTTTAATTGATTTCGTACATTATATATGCGGTATTTTTAGACACTGAACCGTTTATTGTACATTAAAACAACCTTCAAAGGTCATATCTGCAATGTCAGCCTTCAACAGCTCGTCTCGGTCTTTCTATCAGAGATCGGAAAAGTAAGCTACACTTATTTTTAGACAGAAAATTGAAATGACCTTGAAAGTCGCTGAAGTTTAATGGGGATGGCCCTATTCATGGGCCATATATTACTCCCTATTAGTAGTAAGTAAGTAAGTAAGTAACAATGCACCGATTAAGGTGACACTATCATGTCAATGACACTGCAGGGGCACCGTGCAAAATTACACAAAACAAAACAAACAAAACGACAGAATCGCCGACAGTCAGTAGTCGCGGGCAGACAACAGTTATACTGTGCAGTACAATCACGATCGCCTAGTCATTGTCAAACGACGACCAGAAAAGTACAGTCTTCAGCTCGCGACGGAACGTCGTCAGCGACGGTGCATCCCTGACAGACGACGGCAGGCTGTTCCACGCACGTACGGAAGCCACCGTAGCAACCATGTCGGTATATTGCACCGTTTCCGATATATTAACACTTGTTTAGCGATCGTGACTGTCTGTGACTTTGAACCGTCCTTTAACTCGATTAAACCACCTAAAATTACAGTCAATATGCGATTTTTATTAGCGTATCTCAGCGAATATACATTGTGTCTAAAAAACGGATCGCTACAATTAATCTAACATAACTTCACCAATTCACGACGTTCACTAATTATTTTTTGGCACAGAAGACCTTATTCAATTCTCCATTGAATACGAAAAAAATTCTAAATTGGCTTAGAACCAGCTGTGTGGTTTCCATAACTAGTTCAGATGTAACTAGGCTGTATTTCATTTTTATTTTCTTTTAGTGTTTGTATTGATTGTGTGATGTTTTAATATGTGGCTGCTTCGGCGAAATAAACGATGATGATAACAACAGTAGCGACTTGACACACCTGAACAGCGGATTTCTGGGCCGACTTCGAATAACGTATCATCGATAGGACAATAAACGAGCGGCGAATACGTGTTGTAGCTGTTGATACCGCAAACTATTTTATTATTCCAATAGAAATACTGTTTTTATTCAAAAGATTTACCTTTGCTGTTCATAAGGCAGCAAAAACTGTAGAATGACGAGCAGTTGAGGATTGCTACAGTAACTCGCTTCAGCTGGTACTTTGCTAGAAACACCAGACGTTGTGGTATAATTAAGAATATTGAGCAGATGTTATCTCTGAAATTTTATTTAAATTAAAGAACTATAACCACACACACCACTGAAACAATCGGAATTTCCCCGTAGCGTTCGCCTATCTCATCTGCTAATGAGTTCCTTGTTATCGACGTCACATCGAGTCTCATCATGTGACAGTTGATAGAGAGCACGTCGTCGGTGAAATCGTCGAATAAAGGTGAGATTATTCTCACTAGAGACACTGCAAGCTATTGATAGCGTTTCATCATTGTAATGCCAACAGATGGAAGATGGAAGCAAATATTGCATCAAATCGTCTCACCTTACGAGTAGCCTAACTGAAGTAATTAAAACTATGCAGCATGAACAGAAGGTGAAAATAACTAACTTGTCGTCGGATGAACAACATAACCGAGTTTAAGACTCGATGAGATTGGTCGAAAAACGCCAATTTTTTATACCCATTTCCATTTAACTTGTACGACCACCTGGAACCCTTGGAATGTTTTCCCAATAATAATAATAATAATAAGCACGACAATGTTTATGATGCTGTCATCATGGCAGAGCCATTGCGAGAGTTTACCCGGTTCATTTGATGAATGTAGAATGGCGCCAGGTGGCCGCCGACCCAAGACCAAGCCAGACGACTTAGGCTGTGAGTCCGCCTGTACAGGCTGCCAGAAACTACACCCACCATTGCCATTTATTATTACTCA
>Ga0209149_1000389_pt1 | contig 18358 bp, 11 predicted proteins | sample WorMetTyACAVOLI2_FD_187423 | JGI IMG/M metagenome (GOLD analysis project Ga0209149, IMG submission 187423) | Marine gutless worms symbiont microbial communities from Max Planck institute for Marine Microbiology, Germany - Olavius algarvensis... ... | reverse complement strand
TTTCGTCTTCCTAGGCCTTTTGGTTTTCGAGTTAGAGCCGATGTACGCGACATCAGACAGACGGACGGACGGACGACGGATGCCGATGACCGCCTAATGCCCCTGCCTCCCCTACGGGGGCGGGGCATAATAATGCGTAAGAATGTACCAGAACACACTATTTCGAGACAAAAATCAACAAAGTTATGGAGAGTGGTGTGCGGCTTGTTAACCTTGCGCCTAGCTTGCACCCCACTGTTTTAGGCATGGCGACGCCCCTACCGACTTCAGATCTGTCAGTCAGAGTTGTCGTACAACGCAAATTTCTAGTCCGTCGAACATTGTATCTCTTTCAAAACGTAGACCTTCATGATAGAGTTTTCTCGAGCTACACCGCATGGTTCATTGTAGGCCTATATTTTTTATTGCGCGTCCGCACAGCAATGCCGACGCGCAATAATGATATAGGAATTATGTCCCTCCATCCGTCCGTCCCTCTGTCACAGCCACATTGTATCGAAAAGCTTAACACGTCATCAATCTCATCATACTTTTTTCAGCATGCGGTATAGCCCCATCTTTCAAGTTTTCCCAGAACTAAACATTTTTGCGAAATTTAAACGGGGTCACCTCCTACGGGAGCGTTGAATGCAGGTTTGATATTCGCGGTGTTCGACCAATGTCTAGCTATATGTGGGAAACGATACAAGATATGACCATAGTTACTATTGAACGGTAAGAGGAAATTGTATGCGCTCTATCGAACTGTAACATTCCGATGACTTTGAGTGACATCTGAAAGTCATTTAGGTACTGTAAACGGTTTCGTTAATTGTTGTATCTCAAAATTGAACGGTAAGAGGAAATTGTCACAGCGAAAATTATTGTCACAGCGCCTCTGTAGCTCTGCCTACGGCGCTTTACAAATATGTTCATGATATGATATGATGATATGAAAATACCGCATCTGTGATGTACGAAGTCAATTATAATGGTCGGACATCATATGTAAACAATTATTTCTACTGTCGTATTCAATCGGAAGGACTGTGATACGATGCTGAGCGCGACCTGTTAGCGATAGCTAAGTTTCTTGTTCATTCATCGGCGGTCACACAATGTGACAAAAACGCATTGTTATGCGCAACAGCTGGTATACTACAGTGCGGATTGATGGCTGCATAGCGATTATACGACACACAGGTCGATTGCTGTATTAACAGCGTATGGACAAAATACGAACGTACAACTTCTAGACGTTTTACTTTCAAAGAATATCGCACAAAATAAGTTTGTTTTCTTGATTTTTAGATCCTACGCATTGCGACTCAGTCCATGTGAATACAGCAAATATTTACAGTCAAATAACTGACTTACAGACAACTCAGATGCATCTATTAACATGATTTTTACAAATAAATATATCTACGGTTAAATTTAAAAAAAGCAACAAGGAAACAATAGTGCCAGACACGGCTAATCACAGTACTGCAACCTGGATAATTTAACCCTTTAGAGTGCAGAGGCAATTACAGTGCCACATCGAATGATATGAAGTTGGTACACTGGCCGTTGATGGGTGGGCTGTTACATTTGGTACTGCGAGGACGGGAATGGGCGGGGGCCCGGGAGCCGCAGCCCGCCAGACCCATCCTCGCTGTACCAAATGTAACAGCCCACTCATCAACGGCCAGTGTACCAACCACCGTATTGATCGGTGTTGTATAACGGTCCGTTGCTCTGCGGTTTTAATGTGCCCCTAAAGGGTTAACGGCATGGTCCCACTCCCATTCCCACGGCCCTTGGCCGTCTATACTGTACGTTTCATCACAATATATGTAACCGTTTTCGCGTTATGTTGCGAAAACATTCGTACATGAAGTTAACAAAATCGATACAAAGTTACAAACGTTTACATCGTTACATCACTGCAAACACAGGCGATATACAGGGGCAACCAAAAACAACACCTTGCTAGCTACTGCGGGGGCGAGTTAGATCAATAATAAACAACGGCAGAATATGAAACAGACTCAGTTATATCACAGACAGAAATAACTATAACATGTGCAAATACACTGTAACAGTCATTTGTAACACAGGGCTGTATTTGCCAGGGAGTCGGCGGCGTCCGACATCCCAGCTTAAAATGAATGACCCTCCCGGATGAAGTCTATACAGCTTTTGGAGGTCGAATTTATAACTCCCTGCCAACCCACTTAACTGCAGAAGGGAGCGACGCGACCCTCCACAGAAGAGATGCGACTATACGACACTTCCGCCCTGAAACACAAAACTGACTCCCTAGTCAAATTTGACAAAATATTATACAGTCCCGCTGTAACATGATAAATATCCTATAGAGCGCTTAAAAATACTCGGCGTGATGTGTGTTAAGCGTAAGTGCATGTGCAATATTATTAAAAGCGATTAATATCAGCGTTCACGGTTCAGAACTTCGTATTAGTTTTCATGCTCACGTCATACACCGTGTCACAAAAAAGTGAGTCACCATACTCATGGCGGTAACTTCGTCAAATCTTGAACGATTTTCAAAACTCTCACTGCTGGAAAGAGGATAAAATTTCCCACAAAATCAGTATCATATTTCACATCTCACTTAAGAAAGTTGCCGCATTACCTGTGGGGAGTTAAACGTTCGAATTTGACGCAAATTACAAAAGATACCGCATTATATTTGGCCAAAAAATGAAACGTTTCTTGTCATATGGCTGAATCCATATGGACATTTTCACGAAAGTTGCTCAAAAGTGCCCATTTGCCCGCACACATGCACGAAGACGTCACGGTACAGTACACGCCGTTCGTCAATTGCATCTGTGTCTATAAAATTCGCTGTGTGGATGTTGCAGTAAATCCTTACTTAGGCCACTTTAAAAAATCCTGATTGATTAGTTGTGTGGGTGCGTACGTAGCCTATACGTTCCTTATAGGTAAAACGGTTGGGCTGATCGTGACCAAACTTGACACACGGATTCAGATTGATCCAGGGAGTGTTTTAGTCAATCAACACCAAAGTTAAGGTTAGCAAAAACTAGGCTGGAAACGCTAGTGCGAACGCCGTAGGCGTTAAAATGCGTAGGACGGGTACGCCTATACTTGTCAATGATGCTCTGGTATATACCATGCCAAACGTGCAGCAAATGCTGCTTCATTTCGTCAGTGTGTTGTGCGATGTGCAGCCGCGACTGCACGACGTCCCATACGTCTACCCACCTTGTAGTCGACCGCATTAAGGTCTGAGCTGTCCGTTGGCTACTGATCCGGCGTAGGCCTATGTTTCCATAAACGTCAATGCATTTGGTATTTTTCTTTGCATTCTCTTCCATGTTTGTATCAAATTCGAACGTTTAACACTCTTAAGATGCGGCAGAAATATTATATTGCTTTTGTTGGAAATTGAGTTCTGTTTCCAGCAGTGAAAGAATTTAGAAAATCGGTTAAGATCTGACGAAATTATCGCCATGAGTACAGTGGGTGGCTTTTCGGGACACGGTGTAGGCCTATATTATATAGGCTTAACTACCATTGTAAAAACTACGCCCGCGAACAGGCTGCAAACTGTAGTGACGGCTGCAGAGAAGGGTAAAGTCTTAGACAGCACAAAGGTCGTCAAAGGCCGCGTTATCATCATGATCATCGCTGCAGCCTGCATCTGCTCAAAGCAAAATGGCCATCGCATTTGTTTTTACACAATTAGGCCCTATTGTAGAAAGCTGTGCCGGCGAGCTGGCCCGATACCCGATATTTTAGTCATCTCCGTGTAGCGGCCATGCAGAGAGGATAACGTTGTTTAAAGTCCATGACACACGTACAAGAAATCGGCGGCGCTGAAAACCCGCAACAGAAAACTGGTAGGCCTACCATAAACCGGCACGAAAATAAAGCATGCCCTGTTCGTTATACCAGAAACTGTTACTGATAAACTGCATGTCAGACGCGTCAGAAATCGGTACCGATCTTCCGGTAACAGCTTTTTTTTTGGCGCCGATTTCTCGTAAGCGTGGCATGGGCCGATAGGAAAGCGCTGTCCTATCAATCCTGCATCAGTTGGACGTTGTTGACGTCGTCTCGTAGGTGATCAATGAGGTTGTTGATCTCGGTGACGCGCGTCCTGTTGCGCCTGAATTCCTCGCGGTCGTGTACATCATCGACGACCGTCGTCAGCCACTGCCGGATCCTCGTCGTTATGTCGTCCTCGCGAGCATCAATTCGCTGCAGACGAGCGTCGTGCGACGCTGTCAACGCGTTTACCAGCGTCTCTTTGTCGATAAGCAGCTGCGCACACGCCGTTTAAAAACATCTTCACGTTCGGTGAATTTACTCTTTACAATAAATCCAACCTAAAGACTTTCCACACCTCCGCGTGATCAGCTATATTGTATGTGCCCTTTCGCTCCGAGCCTCTGTAAAATGTTTTGCCCTGTGAACGATTTTCATCTCTGTTGTATACTTTTTACCGCGCGATGCTATGCATAGGGCGGACTATGCTGTCGCAAGATGTCCGTCTGTCACATGAGTGACATGACAGTATTGTGTTGAAACGGGTAAACATATAGGCCTAATCAAACTTTTTTCACCATCGGGTAGCCACACCATTCTAGTTTTCCGTACCATATGACAATGTTCCGACGGCAGCCCTGTCGAATGCCAAAAGCACGAAAAAATCGCGACTTTTGACCAATAATCTCGCTTTATCTCGTAAATGATACAAGATATGGCCATAGTTACTGCAGAATGTGAATAGGAAACCGTAGCCAAGCTTTCGAATGCATGGTGCTAGTTTCAATGACCTTGAATGAACTCTAATCCAGATTTCAAGGTCACCGTATCATTCAACGTCAAATAACTCGAAAATGCATGGTACAAGACCAATAGTGTCGTATATGATCTATCGAATGGCGCTGTTTTTCAATGACTTTGAATGACCCCCCCCCAACTCAGATTTTAAGGTCATGCCATTATTTGGCGCTGAATATCTCAAAAACGGTACGAGATAGAGACACGGTTACAATGAAATACTAATACGGACACACGCCTTACTCAAGGCTGTCATTTCGAATGACTTGGAGTGACTCGATCCTGACTTAGCGAAATATTCAAATGTGAAGCATCGCGCGGCCTCTCTGCGACAGCTGAGCTTCTTGTTTACTTTTCTTACTGCATATTGTGGTGCGGGGTGTGACTGTGATGGCGTGAGACGGTGCGACTAGTGATGGGCACGTCGCGTGGTTCGACTCCCGGATGTTTCGTTGTCATTTAACGACTCTGCGTAACGTGATGCAACTACACTGGCTGCCTGTCAGGTCACGAGTGCAGTGTAAACTCTGCACATTGATGCACGCCATTCACAACAAAAGATCTCCATCGTATCTCTCAAACGCTGTACATCAACTACTCGTTGCGGTCTTCGATCATCTGCCACTATACGTCACGGACTCTATCGTGCCGCGTACATTTTCAAAGTTCGGCGAGCGGGTCTTCGTGTATGCAGGTCCCGCTGCCTGGAACCGCCTTCCGGAGCACATTCGTCGCCAGTCCACACCTGCAACCTTTAGAAGACATTTGAAAATGTCTTTACTCGCTGAAGTTGTTAACACTACCTAGAACTATGAACAATATTATTGTAACGGCTGCTGGTCATTTATGTTAGTGGACACAAAACCGACGACGACGGTGATGATGATGGTGTTCAGACACGTGCTTCGGTCACCAAACAGTATAATTTTGTACTAGCCAAAGGGCGGTAATTTTCTGCGACTGGGATGGTAACCGTGGGCGAACAGGGTAGAAAGTAGTGACAGCGTACCGTCATACGCGGACTGACAGCGGGATCAGCTCCGGCCCAAACGCTGGTACTGAGTATGGGAGAAACGTTGTACCTTTCTATAGTAAGTAAGTAAAATGAACGATTAACGTGTCCGATTATGACGAGTCACTTCACAGGCACTAGGCACTTCATAGGCCTATGCCTTTACTTTTCTTATTGCCTGTGTGCTCTTGCTGTGCGCCCGAGATCATAAATGTGCGGTCTGATTGTTGGCCCACCTTAATGGCCAGATATACAATGCTTGCCAACGTCGATCCGTCGTCCGTCCGTTCCGTTGTTACATCTCGAAAACGAAGCAAGATAGACCCATAGGTACTACAAAACACTAGATAGAAGTTGGCACCGCTGATTCTCCCAAATGTAACCTAGGGAGATACTCTGGTTTCAGCTAATAATATGTTCGATATTAATACGGCCTCATGTTCGACTTGTCGTCAGACCACAAGATCGTGAACGACTGAGGGGCTACTACTAGTGCTGGCTTAAGTATGCTGGAAGGGGGCTATACGTAAGCCTGAGAACACCACTCCAGCTTGCGTATTATAATATCAACAATGCTGGATACATCGAATTTCTGTACTAACGGCTCTGAAAGCGATTCACCTCTTGAAGTTCTTCGGTCAACTCGTCGTTGAGTTCGCTCCTGGCCACCTGGTCAAGTAGACGGACACATATTTCCATCAGTCGCTCGTGGTGTTGACTCTCGAGTTCTCTGCACTTCGCCGTCAACGCCTGGATGTTCTCGACGAACGTGGCTACCACGTCTGCCAGATTCCGCTCAAACTCCTTGATCGTCTCCTGCATGCATGAGAGAGAACTTCATTTGCCACAAGCAATGAATAGCAAACGAACACAACAGTCAACCATCAAATGTAGCAGGCTGCCATTAAAGGCACAGAGCCCATCACGCTGGCGACCTTAAAAATTAAAAAAAGAGTAAAATAAACATGAAAAAAACACAAAATATAAGCATAAAAAGCAAAAAAATACTAATACTGAAAAGTGAAGAATGTAATTTCAACAAGAATTTATATAAAATATGTAGCATCAACTAGAAAACGTTACTTAGAAAATTGGAATAATAGTCAACGGGAAGCAACGTAAACTGTAGAATCATGAATGACGATAATTTGACATTTAGCCAGACATCTCTTCAAACAAGAAGTGATTAAGCAAGTGCTTTTTAAAAGTACCGAAATTTCTGGTCTTTTTTAGTTTGTCGGGTAAACTGTTCCATGTATACGCATAAAATAGCATCCCGCTCGGGGAGGGTGACGGTCATCTGAGCTCTCCCAAGCGGGCTAAGTTCGTGGCTGCCCCGGGTGGCGCACGGGCCAAACTTCAAAATTCCGCTCTCTAGACTGAAGTTGTGTCCTCAGAGCCATAGAATATACGCGCCAAGTTTCACTGACGTCGGCCCAGCGGTCTCGGAGACTTAGGGTTCTGAAAATTTTGACACCGCACTAACGGACGGACGCACGTACGAACAATTAACCGGATTTATAAGTTATCATCTCGGGAGAGATGACAACTAGAATATAGTACGGTATATCTTAGTCATTCAGTGGTTAACGAGACACTTGCATGTTGTTTTTGCACAAGTCAGGCCTACGTATAGTTTAAAAATACGCAATGCTAACACGAAGGAGCAGTGAAATAGGTAAATTCTGAAAATGAAGGGTTCGAGAGGTTAACAACCTCACTGTACAGAACCACAAGATAAATTATGTTCAGTGTGTTTTCATACACTAGCTACAGCAAAAACTAACCTCCAACTCTTCGACGAGTTGCATTTCAAAGCCCATTAAAGCGTCCCACAACTCGTTCACGTTCTGTTGATATTCGGCGATGGTGATTTCGGCAGTCATTTCATTGGTCATAACTGCCAACTGATCATAGATCTGCAAACAGAAATGATATGGACTACACTAACAGACCACTGGGTCACAGTTCGATTTTCATACCATAAATCGGCTTCAACGTAATATTAATATGGTTGCCGGTTTGGCTATAGCGGTACCGCGTTGGTCTCGATCAACTTAGTTACTCTGCGCCAGACCCGGTTAGTGCCTGGATGGGTGACCGTCTTAGGACGGGTAAACGACCTCGGTGCACAACCAGACACCCAGGTCTACTCAGCCCGAGCCATCCTTGCGTGGGTAGACAGACTGAGTGCCCAACCAAAACTGGGGGAGTAAACAGCCACATCGCGTAATACAATAGCCCGTATTCGCGGTCTCGCAGTGTGGGCTGGTGTCTGGTTGTAGGCTAGTGAAATGGAGATCAGCGTCGACGTACGGGAAGCGGTAGCGCATTAGAGGCATGTTCGTGAAGATGCGCTGTACAAATCCACATTTACTTTACTTTACTTTACTTTTAATAGTTTCTTAACTTTTGAGACAGATGCTAACATCTGCACTGTCACAATACTGACTTGCTACAGCTGCCACTGTGACACAAAAATAAGAAGCTCAACTGTCGCAGAGACCGCGCGATGCTTCGTGTCATTGAGTATTTCGCTAAGTCACGCAAAGTCACTCAAGATCATTCGAAATGACTCTCGAGAAGCACGTAAGTCCCTTATTTCATGGTGACTATGTCTGTATCTCGTACCCTTTCTGAGACATTCAGTATTAAATAATGGCATGACCTTAAAATCTGGGTTTGGGGTGGTTCAAGGTCACTAAAATGGCGCCGTACGATAGACCATGTACGACTTTCTATTGGTCGGCCATTGTATGTATACCTAATCTTGTACTGTTTTCGAGTTATTTGGTGTTGAATAACATCGTGACCTTGAAATCTAGGTTAAGGGTCACTCAAGGTTACTGGAAATGGCACCATTCGAAAGCTTGGGTACGGTTTTCTATTCGCCTTTCTTAGTAACTATGGCTCCATCTTGTATCATTTCTGAGATAAAGCGAGATATTGGACCATCATGGTTCGCGCTATGCATAGCATCGCGCGGTAAAATCCAGACAACTAGAAAGCATTCACAGAGTGCAAACCTCCGCCAACGCTGACCTATGTTAAACTATAACAAGAAATCCATCAGTAGATGAGATAGGCAAACACAACCAACCTCTATATAGTGTTCCATAGTAACTATGGGTCTACCTTGCTAAGTTTTCGAGATATGATATGGGACGGACAACGGACGGACCGACGTCGGCAACCAACGCATATATGACGCTTAAGAGGGGCCAGCAATAATGACATAACTGGGCAGCTGCAGCAGCACGGGTACGTATTTGTGAATATAATTTTTCTGTAAGGAATGTAAATGATGAGAAAGAACATTGCATTAAAGCAGCACTTGCTACATCGCAGCAGTAACGACATAGCGAGTACGAGACCTCTAGTGCAGCAACAGACCATTCTCATCGTCGTCGTCATCGTCATCATCATCATCATCACAGACATCACTGTACGGTTTCAAATACTGCAGGAGCATTTTTCACAGTTAAAAGTGAAAGACTATCCCAAAGACGCGGAGATTTAACCCTTTAATACCCTCATTAAAACCGCAGAGCAACGGACCATTATAAAGCTCAATACGGTGATTGGTACACTGGCTGTTGTTGGGTGGGCTATTGCATTTGGTACAGCGAGGAGGGGCCTGGGCGGGCTGGGGCCCCGCCCAGTCCCCTCCTCACTGTACCAAATGTAACAACCCACCCAGCAACAGCCAGTGTACCAACTTATCTTATTTGATGTGGTACTATAATTGCCTCTGGAGTCTGGACTCTAAAGGGTTAATAGTAAGGTAGGTCGTGTAAACATTCATAGCGTGGTAAATACACGTAGTTGGTTACTTTTAAGAACAACGGTCAAGTTTCAACGGACAGACCGACCTTGTGTTTGTAGACCATGAACTCGTCGATCTTGACGGCCGCCTGCTGCCTGTTCTCCTGTTTTGCGGCGTCGATTGCATCACGGAACAGACGCAGTTCATCTTCGCGTTCCTCATGCGTCTGGAGGCCGTACTCGAACATCTGCTGACATACTGCCGTGAAATTCTCCTTGTACGTACGAACAGCAACGTTAAGAAATACAACTGCCCGGGTTCTAGTAACATACAGACTATTTCTTGTGGCACGACACACAGTGGCAGATCCCATGAGGCGCCCAATGGGGTACGGAACTTTTTTCCAAGTCATTTTAATATAATAATTTTATGCTGCGGAATTAACACAAGTTCGAGGCCTTCCAGCAGCGAAGTTGTAAAGCTGGCTGAAACAATAACATATGCTACCTGGCCCCACACAGCGATTCATCTACTGGCTAAATCAGACTCGAAAATTGTCTGATATGCAAGAAACGCATCTGCCATCAACTGTAAATTTTTCTGCGTTACCATCATTTCGACGAACAATTCAACATGTAGATTTTTCACGGTTTATGAAGTGCAGTCAATTCTGATGTATGTATTACTTGTATGTATCCTGCGTGTTCTCCATGTATTTTATTTTTACATTTATGGCAGTTATGAGTGTCATGCATTGACCTTGCTTTTGTCAACATGTTAATTTTATTTTGTGCAAATAAACATGGATGGATGGATCAGCCCGAAAGCTGATACTCATTTTACCGTCCCACGGAGGGTAGAAGGCTGAGTCGACCTAGCTGGCTGGTTACATACCGAGATGGTTTACCCGTCCACAGACGGTCACCCGAGTACTAACCGGGTCTGACGTAGCGCAACTATGTTGATCGAAGCCAACGTGTTACCACTAAGCCAAACCGCTATAGTTTACTATGACTACTGCAGTCGGCTTTTTGACTGGCTGGCTAATTTTTACCTGCCAGCTAGGCCGGGGACCTGTAAAGATCTGTCCAGCTGGAGTGGGATACAATGACAATCACACTGGTATTCTGTCGTCAGTGGCGGCTACAGATTCAGATTAGGGGACGGAAGCATTGACCAATCTTCCTCGTCTCTATCTCTACCCTTCCCTTACAATCCAGCTGTGGGGTCAGAGGAATGCCGTAAGCTGCGGCCGCATTGGGTCCAGGTTGAGCTCAACCTGGACCCAATGCGGCCGCAGCTTTCGGGCTGAGTAATAATAAATGGCGATGGTGGGTGTAGTTTCTGGCAGCCTGTACAGGCGGACTCACTGCAGCCTAAGTCGTCTGGCTTGGTCTTGGGTCGGCGGCCGCTTGGCGCCATTCTACATTCATCAAATGAACCGGGTGAACTCTCGCAATGGCTCTGCCATGATGACAGCACCATAAACACTGTCGTGCTTATTATTATTATATTATTATTATTATATCAAGGTGTACGCAAAAAACCAATGTGTACTCAGTCCACTGCACGGTCGAAAACAAATAAATGAAATAATGAAAAGATTTACATGAACACCAATTATTGTGCAGCAGTTGTTTGGTTAAACAAGAACACCGTCACTGCGAGAAAAAACTGGTCCGCGTCTTGTGCAACTTTGGCGTCATACCACAAGTGTTGTCAACGAAACGGACGATGAGTGTTAACAGCAGGTTTCGACGGTCGCACTCTGGTTTCAGCAGTTGACAACACCTGCGGTTTTGACGACGGTCGAGCTCTGTTGACAACAATTGTGATCTGACGACAAGTCAAACAAGAGTTCGTATTAATATTTAAACACATATTTTTATTTGAAATCAGAATATCTCCCCCGGGGGGGGGGGCGTCTGCAGAAGATATAAATGTGGCAATAGAATCGGCAGTGCCAACTTCTATATAGTGTTCCACAATAAATATGTGTCTATCTTGCTTAGTTTTTGAGATATGACCATGGGACGGACAACGGAAGGATCACTGACTGATGTTGGCAACTATCGCATGTCTGGCCCTTAATGAGGATCCACAATAAATTAGAAACACCATAAAGTAGCTTGTCTAGGCTGAAATCAGCCTCAGTCGTTCCTCATATCTACATGAAAGTTTTCAAACCTGTTCCGTGTGGTAGACTAAGCTGGCTATCCATTACTTTGAGCACACGTTAAATATTTCGTATCGTATCGTATTAATAAAGCGCATTAACGTCGTTAATTTTATCTCCACAGTGAAGGATATGACAGCAGTAGCTCTTCAACGGCTGGCAGTTTGTTGATTTTTTGACCATCACTGTCTTCGTCATACATACTGTCAAAGAGCTGCGAACCATTCAAGTTTTCAACGTAGGCTGCCTACAAACACGGTAAACAAAAGCAAATATCTTTAAATAAACCACTAATTACTGTCTCATTTGTTCGTGTATTCCGTATTTTTCGCTAAGTTGATAAAGTCATCTTCAGCACAGTGTTACAAACTTCCATTTAATCCCCAACCTATGTAATGGTAATCGAGTGGTCAGTACATCAATGAACACAAATCTTTTTAGACAACACACAGTGCACAAATGTTGTAGGTTAATCTGAGAACAAGCAAGCAAGTAAGTAAGTAAGTAAGTAAGTAAGTAAGTAAGTAAGTAAGGATATTTATATAACGGCGCTGAAAAAACAGATAGTCACTAAGCGCCGCAGCGTGTAGCGTGCTACTTACTTGTGAGGAGTAAGCTGCTGAGTCATATTATTTCACACCAGGTGGTTTGCACGTGTTTTTCCACAGAAGCCATAAAATGTCTATTGATAATCAGCAATCAGCAATGCAGATGAACGGATGCAGACACATAGTGCCTCTATATCCGTATCATGCTACTAATTACAAATACTAATCTAATAACGATAAGAAACTTGTCAGTAAGTAAGTAAGTAAGGAAGTAAGTAAGTAAGTAAGTAACAAAGAGTATTTATAGGGCGAAATAATCCAAAGAAGACACGGTGCACCATGCACGTACATCTATCAATGAATATAATTTAAGTACTGTGTTGGACATGCACGTGCCTTGTGCAGAGCAAACTCTTTCTCTAGCGCGGCTTGCTCATCTGCTTTCAGCTGTTCCTGTCTTTCGTCCAGCTCCAGTCCCTGAAGTGCAGTCTCATATCGTTCATAGGCCGCATTTTTCTACAGGCAAACAGAACAGTCTTGTATGTTCTACTCTTTCTATGCAACCAGCAGTCTTCAAATAACTCCTATTCACAAATTCAGAATTCAGTAAACTGATCAACGCAGAACATTGACTTGCACCCAATCCCGAGTGCAGGTGAATTAAAATATCATATGTAGAAAATAACATAGCCTATCTATTTTCTAGTTAGTACAGCTTTTGTTGGGAAAACTCACTGTAGCTTGATCCACCAGCCGATAATCGAGATATTCGAGATTAGAAAGATAAGCAATGACAAACGTTCTGTATTCTTCCAGCTGGCCAATAGGGTTACCAGCCAAGTTCACCGTCTGCAGCTGCTTAAACCGTCTCAGATAAATCACCTGCCAACAAGGTCAATGGCATCCACACAGAATTACTTACAAATTACAACACGGATTAAAACATTGACAATACAAATACGGTGCAAGTAGGCCTAGAGTGTACTGCGTATTTTTGCCTGCAGATATCAAGCACCACAATGTTGTTAATATACTATACTAGTGTTGTACGGTTACAACACAATTAACATTTTATTTAACATGTTTTATTTTGCATGTCACACACAGGCTATCAAAACTAAATTAGATCTTCATATTTAAACAAGCGTGGCACGTTTATAGACACCACGAGTACGCCCCCGCCGCAATCATTAATTTCACCGGGGGGGGGATTTTTCACAGGCAGGAAACATGTAATATATATGGTAACGGCCTTGTTAACGGCCGAGGCGGCCGCTGCCAAATTTCAGGGGGGGGAGCTTTCCAGTGGGGAAAGTTTTTCACGAGAGGAAACATCTCTGACACTCTTGGTGACAGACAGACGAACAAACGAAGATACAGACAGACAAGCAGATGGACATGACCGTTCGTAAAGTCCCCTGCGACGCGGGCTTAACATAATGTTAACTGCTGCACTGCTGAATCACATTAGCCTATAAAACGGAGTTGTCAAACTGTTTAGCTGTAGCGGATCATATTTTTAGCCCAACTGACCAGCCACTAACATTATAATAAAAACCGCCTAAGTTATTCCACGCATCACACGAAAATGATGATTGTAAATCTAATGTGATTTTTTTGGTGGATGGGGGTCAGCAGATGGAAATATGAATTCGACCAATACTGAGCGAGCACGATAAAATCGCCCAAAAGACGACAAAAGTTTTCCAATTCGTCAGATCTTTTGACCATCTGGAAGCAGAACAGTTTCATTTATATGCAAAATGCCCGAAACCTTACCGAAAGTGTAAAAATACTGTAAAAGTCCCCACTTTACATCGAGACAAAGGCGACGATATTATGTAAATATGTAAACAGACAAACTAAGGACGGCAATAATCAGCTTACATTGTCAAGTTCTTTCAAGTCGTTATTTCCAATGGAGAACACGTGCAGTCTGGTCAAAGTGTCCATGTTTTCAAGGCACTGTATTCGATTATTAAATAATGTCAAATCTTCCAACTGTGTCAGCTTATCAAGGCCTTCAATCACCTCAATGTTATTGAATGATAAATCTAAACATAGTAATAATAATCACTGGTCACAACAAGAAGGTTCAGAAAAGCACAAAAAGCAACATTTTACACCAGCATTATCAGCATAATATTGTGGACAGTGGACTTATGGTATAAACAATGCAATCATCTTTTGTCCTTGCCGTTAGTCTTTAGCCTTGAGGATACTCGATGACAGTCTTGGCTATTTATGGCTAACTCAAGGCCACGACATTAGATGGCATATTGATCACAAAACCCGTAACATGTACACACTATAAGTGTTGTCTCAAATGATGTAATTGATTCCATGAAGTTCACGAAGCCACAACATAAAAACTCGATCTTTTTCCTCTTGTCTCTCATTTTATATCGTTTACAAGCCACAGTGTTATATCCTAAATCGATCCGACACCCCATACACGAACTGACTTACGACGTCACTATCAATTTTTGCGTAACATCCGCTTCGTAAACGAGTACTGTGTGTGTCTGCAACTTCTGCGCCAGTGGAACGTATACGGCATTCATTAACAGCGGACTTCTATTCATCCGCATATAACACATTTGGACAATGTATTTTCTAGTATTTGCTAAGTGTAACCGCTATTTTAAATAACTTTAGTATACATAGTCTGAGACATTGCTTCAGTACGAAGAACTATATTAGCATATCAACAATAAGCGTTTTTAGTCGGCCTGGTTTAGCCTACTGTAGACTAAAAGGCCCGGGATTTTGACTTGAGATCTTGTCTTGGCCTTTGCCTTTTGGATTTTATCGCGCGTCAGCACACTGGCGCTTGATAGTGATAGCAATTCTGTCTGTCCGTCCGTCCGTCTCTCCGTCACACGCCGGTATTAGATGAAAACGGCTTAACATATTATCATTTTCACCGTACGGTAGCCCAATCATTCTAGTTTTATCAGCATCAAACATCTTCACGAAATTCCAACGGGGTCACCCCCCCCCCTACGGGGCGCTAAATACAGGTGGGGTTTAAAAATTTCGAGATTTTCGACTAAGCCGCTAAATCTCGCAAACGATATGAGGTAGCGCCATAGTTACTATGGAACGCCAATAGGAACTCGAATGCGACCTACCAAATGGTGCAATTTTAATTACCTTGAACGAACCCTAACCCTGTTTTCAAAGTCAAACTATTCTTGGACGCTAACTGTCTCACGAACGGCTACAGATACGGCCATAGTTACTATAGAAGGCGAATAGGAAACCGCACTCAAGCTTTCGAATGGCACCAATTTCAATGACCTTGAGTGACCTCTAACCCAGATTTCAAGGTCACGAAATTATTCAACGTCAAAAAACTCCAAACGGTACAAGATAGAGCTATAGTTACAATGGCGGACTAATAGAAAGTCGTACATGGTCTACCGAACCGTGCCATTTTCAATGACCTTGAACGACCCAAACCCAGATTTCAAGGTAAGCCATTCTTTGACGCTGAATATATCCGAAATGGCTAAAGATACGGCCATAGTTACTATGGAAGGCGAATAGGAAACCGTACCCAAGCTTTCAAATGGTACCATTTTCAATGATCTTGAGTGACCTCTAACCGACATTTCAAGGTCACGATAATATTCAACGTCAAATAACTCGACCAATAGTAAGTCGTGTATGATCTATTCAATGGTTCCGTTTCCAGTGACCTTGAGTGACCCTTAAGTTGGATTTCAAGGCCACGGGGTTATAGGTGCCATCGACGTATTGTGTGCGCAGCTTACGCGCGATCTGTTTGCGATAGCTAAGTTCTTGTTAAGGTGGCCTTGATTCTGTAGTCCTTGGCCTTGCAGAGCATTAGGTCTTACAATAACAACACTGACCGGTAATAACAAGTAGCCCTACTGTCGCAGAGAGGCCGCGCGATGCTTCATGTCTGTCAGCTTCAATAATACAACACGTCGAGCGCAATCTTCTATTATTGGTTAATTCGGCTTCAGATTACCGCTGCGTACAGTTAATCTGTTCTGTTCTCTTCTCTTCAGCGTATTCAGTGATGTGTGGCGGTCTGTACGTGCCGCAAACAAACGCGTACCGTAAATGTTACACACTACTGCACCGACGACCGTCAATTGTTGATCGCACCCAGGAGTCATCGATCCGACAGCCAATCTGATATTCGTTGAGAATCGCGATTCTCGCCTACCCCACCTGCATTCGCCGCATCGTTGGGGGGTCGCCGTCGGAATATTTCCATAACATCTGTTGTAGATATGGCGTGGCTATCCGACGGTGAAAAAAATTATTAGTTTCGACAGAATCCACGGACAGACAAACAGCTGGACAGGCAGAATAGGTCGCGCTTGCACAGCGTCGCACGACAAAAGCTGCAGTAAACTGAAAATACAGATAGTATCTTTTTGAAGAATACCACAACAAATCAAGTACTTGTCAACAAGAACATCATAACTGCAAAAAGAAGCTGGCCCACCTCTTGTTCGACTTCGGCGTCATACCAGTGGTGTTGTCAACGCAATTGACGACTATTGTGAACAACGGGTTCCAACAGTCATACTTTGTTTACGACAGTTGACAATACGTGTGGGTTAACGACGGTCGCGCCCTGTTGACAACAGCTGTGGCCTGACGCCATGTCATCAAGAGGCCGTATTGATATGTGGACATATTTTGTATTTGACTCCGTCCCCAGGGAGCGTCTTGTGACTATCTGAATGAGGTAACAGAATCAGCAATGCCGACTTCTATATACAGGGTGGGTCAAAAAACGGACTGTTTTTGAGATCAGATAACTTTGTAGCGACTGGTGACAGAAAGGCGCGTAATAATGTCAAAAGTTTCAGAATTTTGTCTAGAATGAAGTTCATAATTTGCATATCACTGCAATTAAATATTCTTTGTCTGATTTGCATAAATCGTCAATACCCCAAAAATTGCATTGAATTTGACAACGACGTATGAGTTTTGCGCAATTTTTATCGCAATTCAGTAAAACAAGGACGATCTCTAACACATGGTTAGTCCAGACGAAATTCAACATATCAGGTCAAAGAGTGAGTGTCTGCCAAGCGAATGCTGAAGGGAAGAAAATATTTCTCGCAAAGCGTTAGTTAGGTTTATGGTTTCTGTCGCTGTTTCAAAACTTGGTGAAATGGACCTTGTGTTTGTGCAGCTATAGGTGCTAGAATAAACAATGTTTATTACTGTGAGAACGTACTCGAACAAGGTTTACTGCCGGCAATTCGCCGTATCTCGAACAACGACTTTCTGTTCAAGCAAGACGGAGCGCCATGCACGCCATTCACCACACTGTCGCTTGCATTCAAATGTGCCCGAGTTCATTGAACCAGAAAACTGGCCGCCGAACAGTCCAGATGTAAATCCCGTGGATTATTCAGTGTGTGGAGCGTTGTAGCAGATGGTGTGACGTCACAAAATTTCAGACACTGATCAGCTAAAGCAAGTTCTGATCGACTTCTGGGCTCAGCGAAGCACGCGTACACACTGAACCGAGCGATTGCTCAGCTGCCAAAATAACTGAGGATGGTTATTGTGGTCATGTTGAATTTTGTCTAGACTAACTATATTATGTGTTAGAGATCGTCCTTGTTTTACTGTATTTCGAATGAAAATTGAACAAAACTAATGCGCCATTGTCAAACTCAATGCAGTTTTCGGGGGTATTGACGATATATGCAAATTAGGCAAAGAATATTTAACTGCACTAAAATGCAAATTATGTATGTCATTCTAGAAAAAATTCTGAAACTTTTGACACATTACACGCCTTACTATCATTATGCAATCCCGGACCGTTTTGCCAATCCCGGGATTTCGGGATTGAGTTTGCTTAATCCCGGAATCCCGGGATTAATCCCGGGATTGAATCGAGCCAGAATATGGCTGGCTATAGCTGGTCTTGTAATAGGCAAAATAACAACAACAAGGACTACAAGGTATAGGTTGAACTGCGCAATGCACATAGTAATAGGGCGGTTAAGTTGCACGTTTCTTCATTGGCGCATGGTTCTTTTTAGTGTTTA
>Ga0209149_1000387_pt1 | contig 18415 bp, 15 predicted proteins | sample WorMetTyACAVOLI2_FD_187423 | JGI IMG/M metagenome (GOLD analysis project Ga0209149, IMG submission 187423) | Marine gutless worms symbiont microbial communities from Max Planck institute for Marine Microbiology, Germany - Olavius algarvensis... ... | reverse complement strand
GGTCTTTTGCGCCACCCCGATCCACTTGGCCATGAACACCGAGGATATACCTTTGCTTGAATTAACCATCAAGTACATGCATAGCAGCCACTTCCATAATGGCAATTTGGTACTGTGCATCGGGGTAAGCGTGGTTACGGTAAATTGCCGCTTGCACTTGTCGCACTCATATAGCCCAGGCCTTGAACTTTGGCCTGAGAGTCGATAGGACTTTGAACAATCGCAATGCGGACAAACTCGTCCATTTCGCCATATGATGGACTCAAAAAATGTTCGGCACGCGTTCTCATCGGGAAATCGTGCTCTGAGATGATCGATATCCATAATATCTCCTCCTTAGTTTTTGAAGAAGATATTATCAGATCAGTGTGACAGATCCGGTCACACTGTAGCCTTTTTTTTGGTTATAGTTCCGTAAAATTTTTTGGTGTGATCAAGGCGCTATTTCTGAACCGGCGTCTGGTGCCGACTCTGGCGGCCACAGGCCTGGTTTTGAGTGTATCCTTTATAGCCACCTACAAATACTTGCAAACATCGAAGCCCAATGGCTTTATTGCCGAGTTCAGTGATGCCGACCTGGATATGGTGGACAAAATCGACCTTGCGGAAAATTTTGATCTGATACACAACATTGATCTGATATCGGATCTGGAAATTATTGAAGACCTGGATGATCTAGATGCCTCGTAATACTTTTAGTGCCACGCCAGAATTAAGGTAGATGTATGCTTCTGAGGAGATTGATAATCGCTATAATTATGATGTTGATGACGCACACCTGTCCGGTTGTCTATGCGCAGGAAGAAGACATATCCAATGAGGATCAGGGAGTAATCGAAAATTTGGAAATTCTGGAAATATTAGATTTTTTAGAAGAAGACCTCGAAATAATTCACCACCTTGATGAATTCGGAGATGATGATGAAGTTTAAATCAAATTCTGGGGTGATACTGCATTTCGTTCTGATTTCTTTCATCAGCTTTTACTTGGGAGCGGTTTCCGCTGCCGCCAAAGCTTATTATCAGCCCAGCGTCCCCAGATTGAACCCACTGAAACATGAAACCGATGACAGAATGCAGTTTGAACGATTATTGGCACAGAACAACAATAATCGAGATGCGGCTCGCGAGAAGTGGAAAAATCTGTCACCGGAGCAAAAGGAAGTACTTAGAAAAAAGTACAAAAAATGGAAGAATTTGAGCCCTGAAGAAAAAGCGACCATTCGAGAAAAATATAAAAGATACAAAAACCTGAGTCCGAAAAAACAGCAGAGAATCAGACGGAACTGGAAGCGCTATCAAAACCTGAGTGAAGATGAACGTCGGATATTAAGAAAAAGGTATAAATACTGGCAAGGTCTGAGTGAAGAAGAAAAGCGGCACTTGAAAACCAAGCTACGCCGCTACCGCCAGATGAGCCCCGAACAGCGACAACGGCTGCAGAAGAAAAGAAGGCAGTGGCAAAATCTTTCGCCGGAAGAAAAGCGGAAGAAACGGGAGCAATTTAGGAAAAAACAGCGCAAAAGATAATCGAAGCGCCGGCAAAGATAAGGAACAGCAATCAGGTAAAAAATATAGAAATCCGGCTTGAACCAACTCATCGGGTTTACCGATAACCTGCTGATTTTGCAGCCTCAATCGTAGAAAATGTGATTGAGGCTTTTTTTTTGCGAAACTTATTGGATCTTGCCGGGTTTAAATGTCCAATACGCAGCCCCTAAGGAAAATAATTCCAGCAAAGGAGATTGAGACATGAAAAAGGAAGTTTTTTTAGCGGCAGCACTAACCTTGATGGCAACAGGGGTGTGGGCAGAGGACCAGCAAATTGACACCAATGGCGCCGGCATCATCATTATGGATGAAAAAGCATCTTTCAAAGAAAGGTATCTACAACGCTTTGATCGAAATAATGATGGCAAACTTGATCGAAATGAAAGACGGCAGGCGCGCAGACGTTTAGATCGCGCAGAAAACCGATGGGATCGCCGGGAAGATAAATTCGATCGCCGGGAGGACCGCTGGGATCGGCGCGAGGATGTGCGGGACAGTCGCGAAGATAGGTGGGATCGCCGGGAAGATATGCGTGACCGGCGTGAAGATATTCGAGACCGCAAAGATGATCAAAGAAAGGCCAATCGTCTGAGTAATTTGGAAGAGCGCTTGGCGAAAACGCAAGATCCGAAACAAAAGGCACGCCTTGAAAGAAGCATCACCCATTTGAAAAGAAATATCCACCGAGATAAAGCCGAGGATCGGTGGGATCGCCGGGAAGACCGTTGGGATCGCCGGGAAGATAATTTCGATCGTAGGGAAGATCGCCGGGATCGCCGGGAGGATCGCTGGGATCGGCGCGAGAACGTGCGTGACCGCCGTGAGGGTCGCCGGGACCGCAAAGAAGATAGGCGCGAATTTAGAAGAGATCGCAAACAGCATCGAGTGCATGCGTCACGCCAGGGGAGCAGAACCCGTCGTCGTTAGGGCATCGGTCTTGGGCTTGATGGGCATTGCTGCAACAAAATGTCGCAGCAAACAAAAGGCCACCGACACCATAAGTTTTTAAGCTTGAAAAACCGGCAGCCAGAATTATGAGGTTGCCGGTTTTTCTGTCTTAATTGGTATATAAATGCTCTGTTTTTCTTATTTTGCCTAATGATATCGGATGTGATAAGGCAATTCTGAAATGAAAGAAGGAAAACACCAGAAAGACGAAGATCGGCTAACGGGCCGAGTACCGTTAAGAATCATCCTTCCGGTGTCGCTCACCGTGATATTATTCGGCATAACGATTTTTTTATTGCTGCTGCCCCTGATCGAGGAAAAGCTGCTGGATGGCAAGCGTGAAATGATTCGTGAACTGACCGAGTCATCGTGGAGCATTCTCGCTGCCCATGCCCAAAAAGAGAAAAACGGCCTGCTCACACGCGAGCAGGCCCAGGCGTCGGCCATCGAAAATCTGCGCCGCCTGAGGTACGGACCGGAGCTCAAAGACTATTTCTGGATCAACGACATGCACCCGCGCGCCATCATGCACCCTTACCGGCCGGATCTGGAAGGAAAAGACATCTCCAATTTCACCGATCCCAACGGCAAGCGCCTGTTCGTGGAATTCGTCAAAATAGTCCGGACCCAAAAAGCAGGTTATGTGGATTATGAATGGCAGTGGAAGGACGACCCCAACCGCATTGTTCCTAAAATTTCCTACGTGAAGGGATTTGAACCCTGGGGCTGGATTGTCGGAACCGGAATCTACGTTGAAGACGTTCGAACAGAAATTGCCTCCATCAATCGCAAATTGACCCTGGTCTGCCTGGGAATACTGGCGGTAGTCGTGGCCCTGTCCGTATATGTCGTTCGACGCGGACTTATCGCCGAACAGCAGAAAAAACAGGCCGAGGAAAAGGCCCGGCGGCGACAGGACCAACTGTTCCGGGCATCAAAGATGGTCTCGCTGGGCACCCTGGTCTCGGGTGTCGCCCATGAGATCAATAATCCTGTTACATCAGCGCTTCTGAATACCCAGACGTTACGCAAAGTGTGGGACGCGGTGCTCCCGGTTTTGGACGAACGCACGCACAGCAATGGGGAGTTTAAAGTGGGTGCCATGACCTACACTGAGATTCGACAGCGAATGCCGATGCTTTTGTCGCACATCGAGAATGGCACGCGTCGGGTCCGTGACATTGTCACCGACCTAAAGGATTTCGCACGGGAGACGCCGGCCGAGCGATCGGACGACATCGACCTGAACGAGGTTGTCGTCAAAGCAGTCGGGCTGGTGTCCAACCTGATCCAAAAATCCACCAGCAATTTTTCGGTGGATTACAAGCCTGATCCGCCTGTCTTCAAAGGCAGTGCCCAGAGGATTGAACAGGTGGTCATCAACCTGGTGATGAATGCCTGCCAGGCCCTGACAGACAGTGATCGGGCCATAGGGGTTCGCACCGGCCTGGATCCCGTCAAAGGCTGCGTGTTTGTGGAGGTCGCAGACGAGGGGATCGGCATTCCGCCGGAGGTGATGCAACAGATCAAGGACCCATTTTTCACCACTAAACGGGATGCCGGCGGCACTGGGTTGGGCCTCGCAATCTCCGATCGAATCGTGCGTGACCACGAGGGGGAAATGGCGTTCAGTTCCAACCGGGGAGGAGGAACCACGGTGCGGGTCAGTTTCCCGATACCTGCCGATGTAGGCAGACAAACGAGGAGGGACCAATTATCGATTCGATAACATTGCACCCGCGGCGGCCGATTATGATTGTGGATGATGAAGAGTCGATTTTGCTGGCCATCGACACCACTCTGCGAATGGCGGGCATGAACCATACCTTGACCTGTGGAGACAGTCGACGCGTTCTTGAGCTCATATCCAAGCAACCGATCGAATTGATGCTGCTGGATCTGAATATGCCGCATATTGCCGGGGAGAGGTTGCTCGACGAGGTAGCCAGGGATTATCCGGATGTTCCGGTCATCATTGTCACCGGAGCAGTCGATGTGGAAACCGCGGTGCGCTGCATCAAGGCCGGCGCTTTCGATTACGTGGTAAAGCCGGTCGAAGAGGAGCGGCTTCTAACGGCCGTTAACCGTGCGATCTCTTTTCAGGATTTGAAAAGGGAAAATCTTGCCCTAAGGCAGCATATCCTCGCGGATACCCTCGAGAAGCCCGAGGCATTCAGCCAGATTGTCACCAACAACCAGAAAATGCTCCTGGTTTTTCAGTATATCGAATCCATTTCCCAAACTTCGCAGCCGGTGTTGATCAGGGGCGAAACCGGCGTCGGCAAAGAGCTGATTGCACGGACGCTCCACAGTCTGAGCGGGCTTCCGGGCAATTTCGTGGCTGTCAATGCGGCCGGTCTTGACGACAACGTTTTTTCCGACACACTTTTCGGGCATGTGAAGGGTGCCTACACCGGCGCAAACCGCAATCGCAATGGGTTGATCGAACAGGCGGCCGGCGGCACGCTATTTCTGGACGAAATCGGAGATCTGAACCATGCGTCTCAGGTAAAGCTGCTCCGTCTGCTCCAGGAAGGAGAGTATTTTCCCCTGGGCCGGGACCGTCCGCGCAAGTCGGATGCTCGTATCGTGGCCGCGACCAACCGGAATCTTTCCCGGCTTCTGGAAACCGGCGAATTCCGCAAAGACCTCAACTACCGCCTTCGTACCCATCGCATCTATATCCCTCCCCTGCGCGAGCGCCTGGATGACATCCCGCTTCTGGTGGACCATTTTCTGGCAGAAGCGGCACGAACCCTGAAAAAGAAAAAACCGACGCCCTCCCCTGAAATATTTTCCCTGTTGAAGAATTATTATTTTCCGGGCAACATCCGGGAGCTGCAATCCATGATCATTGACGCCGTGAGCCGACACAAAGGTGGCGTCCTTTCACTGCAGGCGTTTCGTTCACACATCCAAAGGAATCAGACGGGCGAAGCAGATCGGATCGAGGTCTCACCGGATGCTACCAGTAAGTCCCCGGCCATCGTATTTCCCGGACCGGAACTCCCCACAATCAAGCAGGCCACGGATTTTCTGATTCGGGAAGCCCTGCAGCGGGCAGATGGGAACCAGTCAATCGCGGCGGGGATGCTGGGGATCACCCAACAGGCCCTCAGCAAGCGCCTGAAGAAGGCGGGCAAGAAGTAAAGATCCGGGGCTGAGAATTCTGTTTTGGCTTTCCCGGAATCAGGGGTCTGAGCTCAAACCAGAGGAATACTGGAGTACTGGAGTATTGGAGTGTTGGAGTACTGGAGTGTTGGAGTGCTGGAGTGTTGGAGTACTGGAGTGTTGGAGTGTTGGAGTACTGGAGTGTTGGAGTGTTGGAGTACTGGAGTGTTGGAGTGTTGAAGTGCTCCATCACTCCGGCTTTAATTATTGGTATTCAAGCAATTGCCTAGCGGACCCGAACACCGACCCCTACAACTTTGGTTGTTTCCACAACCTTGGTTGTAGACCCAGGCACTCTACCTCGAAATTCCCTGTTTACCGGTTTTTCCCTACCTATTTACAACCAAGGTTGTAGGCCTTCAATTCCCTTCAATCCGCAACAGTTTGAGATAAATTTTAGCATTTTCAGACTGTTACATCCATCGATGACTTCTGGCACACTAGTTGCGAAAGCATATATCATCACTGCATCGTTCACCATTCCATGAATTGAACTCTTCAATCAAACGCAGCAAAGCGCATTCTGCATCAGACGATAGGGAGAGACAGCCCATGACAGACAAATCCTTGGCCAGGTTTATCGACGATTTGAGGACACCGCTGACATCAGTGTGGTCGCTGTCGGAAATCTTAAATGACTATCCGAATTTAAATGGGGAAAAACGGCGGGAGTTTTTAGATATTATCATCCAGGAGACCCAGAGGATGGCCGGTATTATTAAAGGCGCCGAGTCGCCGGTTCGATCGAACCCGGAGACATCCAACCAGGTACACACCAACACTGTTAAAATCTGAATAAAAGGGAGAATTACTCATGAAGGAGATCAGGAACAAAGGCTGGAGCGTAACCATGGCTGGGCTGGGAATCAATCTGGCCTTGGGCATATTGTACACCTGGAGTATTTTCAAGCAGTCCATCAAGGAATCCATTCTCGCAGGCGACGGTCGGTTCAACTGGGATATTGCCTCGCTTAATGACCCCTTTGCGGTGTGCTGCCTGATGTTTACCGTCGCGATGATCTTTGCCGGAAGGATACAGGACAAACTCAGTCCGCGCATCACCGCCGTCATCGGCGGCGTGCTCACGGGCATGGGTCTGATCATGATCTCCCAAACGACTTCGCTGTTTTTCTGGATTTTGGGTTTCGGGGTTCTCACCGGCCTGGGACTTGGATTCGGGTATGCATCTGCCACTCCACCGGCGATAAAGTGGTTTCCGGCCTCCAAAACCGGTATGATCGCAGGGACGGTGGTTGCAGGTTTCGGCCTGGCCTCTGTGTACATTGCACCGCTGTCGAACTATCTCATTGCGCAGTATGGTTTGAGCTTTGCTATGCTGATTTTTGGGGTGACGTTTATCGGCGTCGTCTGCTTTCTGGCCAGATTTCTGCTGAACCCACCCGAAGGCTACAGCCCGGAGGAGGCTCAGCCGTCGCCCGGCAAACCGGTGACCGCAAAGGCTTTAGATTTTACGCCGGCCCAGATGCTGCAAACCGCCTCGTTTTATAAATTATGGTTTATGTATTTTGTGGGAGCGGGGGCCGCACTGATCATTATCGGCGGTGTGGCCGGTATGGCCAAGAAAAGCATGGGTGATTTGGCCTGGATCGTCGTTGCGCTGATGGCGGTGGGTAATGCCGGCGGGCGGATTGCGGCCGGTGCGGTCTCCGATAAAATCGGCCGGACCTGGACGCTATTGATCATGATGAGTTTTCAGGCAATGGTTATATTTTCCCTGCTCTTCATCGGCGAAACCCAGGCCTTGCTGCTCGTGGTAGCGGCCACCTTGATCGGGTTCAATTATGGAACCAACCTTGCCCTGTTCCCGTCTGCCGCCAAGGACTACTATGGGTTGAAAAATTTCGGTGCGAATTACGGCCTGATTTTCTCGGCCTGGGGCGTGGGCGGCTTTGTCTTTCCCCGCGTTTCGCAGATGATCGTGGCCCAGACCGGCTCACCGGAGGCAGCCTACATTATGTGCGTGGTTCTATTGATGGCCAGTTCCGTGATGGCCCTTAAAACCAAAGCTCCCGACAGCATCCCGGAGGGTGTTCCCATGCCGGCGACAGCCAGGGCAAAACTGGTAGTAGCCCGCAAGCAGCCGGCAAATGCCTATATCGGATCGAGATATAAATAGAGCTGCCGCCGGACTACATCCCTTCGGTTTTCAGGCGGACTTCCGAAGCTGCAATATGCTTCGGAAGTCCATTCTTTTCACACATCTTTTTTTATTTTCCGATCCTTCAGGTTTCATTCCATTCCAATGAACCATACAGGTTGACTAGGAAGTAATAAGAATATAATCCACCGGCCATGCGTTAAGGGATTTGTTTTCATGTCATCGTTTTGAATCTGGATCTCGATTTTTGTGAATATTTTATTCGATCGGGTTTATCCAACGCAAAGATTGAAAGCGACTAAAATCATTATCTGTTGAATAAAGTCGGGCACCATGCTCAATGGCCAGGGCAGCTAGATGAGCATCGGACGTTAAATTAGCAGCAGTCCCGAGGGGCATGAGAATTTCTTTGAAAATTGACCAGTGCTGATGCGACGGCACAATAGTCAGTGAGAGCGGCTGTTGGAGCCAATCGTCAACAGTTTCTATTGCGAGATCAGGGGCTAATGGCGCCGGCATGATCCTGCCGTTGGTAACAATTCGCAAAAAACCTAGAATGACGATCCAGGCAAAACCGAAAGGTTCATCGCTTGATAAGGAATCCTCTAACCATTTCTTTGCCTTAGAATGATAAGGAGCATCCTTATTGATAGCATAAATCAATAAATTGATATCTACAATCTTCATTTACGCAGCGAGAGTTTCCGTGCTATTTCCTCTGATTCCAAACGATCTGCAAGATTCAGCGCACGATCGAGGTCTGCAGCGGGCGGATACCCGAGTGCATAAGCCTTGCACTTATAAGGTTTGATTTGCTTGGGTCTGTCTATATGCTCAAGACCGGCTCTAATTGCTTTATTGACGACCTCTTTGAAAGGAGATCCTGTTTTGTGGGCTTTCTCGCGCAGTTCTCGCACTAAATCATCATCTATAGTTAATGTAGTTCTCATAAAAAGCATCTTAGCATCAACTATTGAGTTGTCAAGACATCTTTTTCAAAAAAATAAGATGCCTTTAATGTCGTCAGAAGGAACCGTACCAGGTTAATATTCCACAACAAAAAAAGGATAACCGGTTTTGACCGGATATCCTATTTTGAGATATGGTGCCGAGGGACAGAATCGAACTGCCGACACGGGGATTTTCAGACTAGATTTTTGAAAATTCGAATATCTCATGATTTTAAGCAGTTGATTCTATTTCAAATTTTTAGGCTATTTTTGGTTTCGTTTGGAACTGTTTGGAAATATTTGACCTTGGCGGGCACAATTTGGGCACAATTCAATCGAATATTGCCCTCGCTATACGTTTCTATGATTTCCACCATCGCTCTATCTATGGTATATCCATCCTCGCACTTTGCCCTCTCACCGGTATCCATCTATAAATTTTGACTTTGGTATGTAAGCCTGATATATTTTCCATGATTTCAGGATGAAGGATATTACTCCAAGCGTTATGTGGGATATATGTCGAGAAAAAAGTGCTACATCATAGCTGGACCCAATGGAGCCGGAAAAACGACATTTGCCAATGAATTCCTCCCGGTTGAAGCCGAATGTTTTAATTTCATAAATGCAGATTTAATCGCCCAAGGACTGTCACCTTTTCGGCCGAGCAAGGTTGCCGTTGAAGCTGGAAGGTTAATGATTCAGCATATAAACGATTGTGTAAAGAGAAATGAACCATTTGCTTTTGAAACAACACTTAGCGGTAAGGGGTATATCAAGAAAATAAAAGATTGGAAGGCCAAACAATATGAAATTATAATTTATTATCTCAAGGTTCCATCCGTGGAGTTTGCAATTGAACGTGTGAAGCTGAGAGTTGCTCAGGGTGGCCACAATGTCCCTGAGCAGGACATCATACGTCGATTTGGAAGAAGTTGGATTAACTTTGAACAGATATACAAATCGCTGGCTGATTCTTGGATTGTGTTTGACACATCTGGGAGCCAGCCTGTTATCCTTGATGAATCGGAAGGGTAAAAATGAAAAAGCGCAATAAACATGCATTGTTGGCCTTAAAGGCCATGGAGCGAGCCGCTGCAAAGGTCGCAGAAGACGCTAGAAAAAATAAATATAAGATTCCGGTGTGGAAAAATGGGCGTATTGAATATGAGATTCCGGGAATAGTCACCGAACAAGGTGCTCAAACCGCCCGTCAACAGCACAGCGATTTTCCAAAGTAAGGGTCCCGAATAAAGTTTAATGGTATCTAAAAGCAAGTCCTCCCGCAACGAAGGGAAAGTAGGGTAAACTGTGCTTAACTCTGACACTAGTCATTAATGTTTGGTGAAATGATCGAGTCACCTTAATCAACATCAATCACTAGACAGGCTCAACGCTGCGGAATTCATGGGCACGGGGAATTATAATCCCCACGTCTTTAAAAAATACTGACATGATATCATTAGGTTAAATTAACACCCAAGGCGAATTGTGCCCGTTTTTGGGCCTAATTAAAACAAAAAAGCACCTACGATAAATATCGTAAGTGCCTGAAATATTGGTGCCGAGGGACAGAATCGAACTGCCGACACGGGGATTTTCAGTCCCCTGCTCTACCGACTGAGCTACCTCGGCTTTTTAAACCCTGTTTTTGAGAAGCCTTTTTTTATTAAACCCCCGATTAATTGTCAACATATTTTTAAATTTATATCTGGATAATAAACTAAGAATTTCATCGAAACATCGCCCACGACTAATTGGAGCTTAATAAATCAGTATACATGAGCCCCAATTTTAAAAGACGCAATCAAATACGCCTAGATTGAGCAGAAGTTGGAATTCAACTAATCGATTTCGATTCGTATGTAATGGGTCCCGTATCACCAAAAATATATTGAACCAGGGTACTCGCGGCCAGCGTGGCAGTCTCGGCTCGCAAGATTCGGGGACCCAATCCGGCGGTGACAAAGCCTGCTTGCCGGGCCGTTTCAATCTCCTGGTCGGTGAATCCTCCTTCCGGACCCAGCATCACCATGACTGATCTCAAGGCAGGGCCGGTTGCGGTCCAAGTATTTCGATTCAGCGGCTTGGTTTCATGTTCCCAAAACACGATTTTCAAATCAAAGGCTTGGCCCAGTTCAAGCACCTCTTCAAAGCTCTGCGTGTCTGAGATTTCAAGCATGGTTTTTCGTCGGCACTGTTTAAGGGCCGCGGTGGCGATTCGTTTCCATCTTTGAACCCGGCCGGCAAGGCGCTTTTTGTCAGGCCGGGCAATGGAGCGCTGTGAAAAAAATGGAATCCAACCATCGATTCCCAATTCGGAAAGACTGCGAACGAGATCATCCATTTTTTTATCTTTTAGAAAAGCCTGGGCCACCATGGTCCTGACCTTCGGGCCGGTTTCGGGCCGCAGCTTATTTCGAATGGCAACTTCAACTTTATCGGCTTCGATTGTTTTAACCTCAGCCGTGTATTCAACACCGGTGCCGTCGAATAGCTTTAGAGGATCCCCCCGCTTCAACCGCAACACATTTTTGATGTGATGGGCTTCGTCACCCTCGATAAAAGCCGAGCGTTTGGTAACTGCTAAAGGATTGATATAAAAATGTCGCATACTAAACTAAGGGGCATCGTCCGCAGGCGGAAATAGACAGACTTATTTGGATTATGTTATGTCGCCGAATTATAAATGATTTTTGGTTCTGGTGGAGCAGAACATTTTGGACCATCAGCTTTCAGAGGGATCATTTGCCATGGCTTTTTGCAGTGTATAACAACTGATTTTAAATTACACAATGGCTATCGATCAAAGACAGACAAAATCATGATATCGATCACCATTTGTCGATATTCTGTACCCCGCAAATGAATTCTGCATCCAAGGTGATAGATATTGAAAATGGCAATATTCCTTGACACTTACCGCACCATATGATATTTTTTAAGGGTAACAATAATTTAAAAATCATTCCGTTGAAAAACAATCTCCCCCTTTCCAATTGGTGATGAATATGATCGATAAAAAAGATCCCCGTCGAGAATCTGTCAAATTCGATTCTTCGGAAGATGAAGTCATAATTGACCTTACCGATGAAATAAAAGATAAATCCGAAATGGAGAACGACGTTAACGATTTATCGGGTGAAACAGACGATGATCCTCCAATAATCGCCAAAGGCGATAAAGCCGCAGAAGATAAGGAAGAAGATGAATTCGAGGAAATGACAGGGGGTATGGATCCCGATGCTCTTGATGACGATCCCGACGAAGGGACAGGGATTTTTGATCTCAATGATCTTGATGATGACACTGAAGAAATGACCACGGCAATGGATCTTGGGGCGCTTGATGATGATCCTAACGAAATGACAGGGATATTTGATCTCAATGAACTTGAGGACGATGAACCTGACCAAATGACTGGGATAATAGATCCCGATGACCTTGATAATGACAAAGACGAAATGACAATGGCCGGGGATCCCGTTGACCTCGATGATGATAAAGACGAAGTGACGGGGGTAATGGATCTAAATTCCCTCGATGACGATGAACCTGACCAATTGACTGGAAAAATAGATCTCGATGACTTCGATGACAACAAAGACGAAATGACAATGGTCACGGATCTCGATGACCTTGATGATGATAAAGACGAAGTGACGGGGGTTATGGACCTGAATTCCCTCGATGACGATGAAACTGACCAAATGACTGGAATAATTGATCTCGATGACCTCGATGGTCTCGATGATGATAAAGACGAAATGACAATGGTCACGGATCTCGATGACCTCGATGACCTCGATGATGACAAAAACGAGATGACGATGGTTACGGATCTCGATGACCTCGATGACCTCGATGATGATAAAGACGAAATGACAATGGTCACGGACCTCGACGACTTCGAAGATGACAAAGACGAAATGACGACGGCCACGGATCTCGATGAGCTCGATGATGATACAGACGAAATGACAATGGTCACGGACCTCGACGACCTCGATGATGATAAAGACGAAATGACGATGGCCACGGATCTCGATGAGCTCGATGATGATACAGACGAAATGACGATGGCCACGGATCTCGATGACTTCGATGATGATAAAGACGAGATGACGATGGTCACGGACCTTGATGACCTCGATGATGATAAAGACGAAATGGCAATGGTCACGGACCTCGATGATCTCGATGATGATAAAGACGAAATGACGATGATCACGGACCTCGATGCGTTTGATGATGATCCCGAGGAGTTGTCGCAAACAATGGATCTCGCGGCCTTCGATGATGATACCATCATCGTCGACAACAGCCCGGACCAAGCGGAGGAAAATAATAGCACCGCCGTCGGGAGTCCAGCAGGCGAGACCGGATGGAATGAAGATTTGTTTGATCTGGAGGAAAATGTTGAGCCTGAGTACGGATTGGATGATGAAGAAAATGAACTCATTGAATTAGACGAGGAGCGCGGTGAAGACGATCATGACTTTGCGGATATGATGCTCGCAGGATCACCTGAAACCAACGAAGGTGCGGCCAGGCGTGCCCCGGAGAAATACCTCGATTTCGAAAATGAAGATCGGGACGATGTAATCGACCTGGAGTCCGATCAAGACCAGAAGGCAGAGTTCATTTCCCTGGCAGAGGATGGAACTTCAAAATTTATCAATCGCGACGGTCTGCCTGAAATAGAAGCCCTCAGCGATCTTGACTTCGATGAAGAGGACAACGAAGATCAGGAAACAGAGGCACATGACGCAGCCAGCAGTGATGACATTATAGCCAGAGCCGTTGAACGGACCTTAAGCTTGGATGACGAATTTAGAAAGGCCGATCTGGCCGAGGAAGCCGAGTTTGCGAGAGAAAATGACGACACCCTCCTTGACCTGGACGGATCCCGTGAAAAAGACGATAAAATTCTGTCACTGGCCGATGAGGATCATCCGAAATCTGAATTTGTCGATAAATTACTTCATTTGGAAGAACAAGCAGCTATTGAAGATGATGATGAAGTCATCGCGCTGGACAGCTATGGCGGACTCAATGATAAAGATGAGGAAGAAATCATCGAAATTACCGAATTCGACCAGCACTTCTCAGCCGATGAAGAGATAACTTTGAACCAAACCGGCATGGTAGACCCATCTAAAACTGATGAGGACGATATTCTCGAATTAATTGATGTTGAGGAGGATATCCCATTTGAAGAAAAGGGACTTATAGAATTCAGCGATTCACCGCCGGAAACCGGTGAAGCTGAGATAAATCCGGTATTGAGCGATGGAATTGATCCAGACTTTATTTCTCGACAGGTCGATCCTATCAACCAAGTTTCGCACCAAGATGGAACCGTCGAAATCGAAATAGCGCTGTCGCCGGTCGATCAGGTTGCAGAAGAAGAAAAAAAAGATGATACCGTGCTGGAAGAGCTGAAAGTCGGGCAGGCCATCGATGAGCTATCGACGAGGCCTATGGGAGATATCAACGCGGCTGTCGAGCAGATCCTCAACGAAAAATTATCTGATAGGATAGAAGAAATTATCTACGAGGTGATTGAAAAAGCGGTAGCAAAAGAAATCAATCGATTGAAAAGAGCCTTGTTGGGAAATGAATCGATCGATGATCTCAAGCCCTAATCACACGGCTTAAACAAAATTTGCTAAATATATAAAATATTTTCAGATAGCATAAAGCCCAGAGTTGGGGTAAACTCGAAAGGTCAAAATAGTCACGGTTTTTCTCTCCGAATCAGAGGCTTTACCCACCGTCAGCACAGACCGTGCGGTTAATTCAGCACGTATCTCCCCGCTGTTCGCATCTCAATATCAATGGCCCCGGGCGTCAAATACAAAAACCCTGAAATCATAAAAACAGCTGGTAAATTTTAAGGGATTAATTTATAATTCCTTTTTTTATTTTGCGGGCTTAACCAATACTTGGCATAAAGGAGTGTCATTCAAATGAGTTTGAAGCAATTTGACAAAGGCTATGAACCCCATGCAGTGGAAAGGCGCTGGTACGAATACTGGGAAAATGAGCAGCTATTCGCAGCGCAGGAACAGAGTTCTCAGCCGGCTTATTCAATTGTCATCCCACCGCCGAATGTAACGGGCGTTCTTCACATGGGGCACGCCTTAAACAATACGATGCAGGATATCATGTGCCGCTATCGCCGGCTTTGCGGGGATAATGTTCTGTGGATGCCGGGGACCGATCACGCCGGCATTGCAACCCAAAATGTCGTCGAAAAAAAGCTCGCCGCCGAAGGCTCCGACCGTCACCAACTGGGCCGTGATAAATTTATCGAGGCCGTCTGGCAGTGGCGCGAAAAATACGGCAGTGCCATTATCAACCAGCTAAAACGCCTGGGAGCCTCCTGTGATTGGCAGCGTGAGCGCTTCACTATGGACGAAGGCCTGTCAAAGGCCGTACGCAAGGTATTCGTCCAGCTTTATCAGGAAGGACTCATCTATCGCGGCAATTACATTATCAATTGGTGTCACCGGTGCCACACCGCCCTGGCAGATCTTGAAGTGGAGCACGAAGACCGTGATGGACATTTATATCATATTCGCTATCCCTATAAAGATGGCGCCGACGCGATCGTGGTGGCCACCACCCGCCCTGAAACCATGCTGGGTGATACCGCAGTGGCGGTTCACCCTGAAGACGAACGCTACCTGAATGTCAAATCCGATGCGGTTACTTTACCGCTTATGAACCGTGAGATTCCTATCATCAAAGACGCCTATGTCGACATGTCATTTGGTACCGGGGGATTGAAGATCACGCCGGCCCACGATCCCAATGACTTTGAAATTGGTGCACGCCACGATCTGCCCAGTATAAAGGTCATCAATGACAGCGGTGACATGAGCGCTGAAGCCGGCCGTTTTGAGGGATTGGATCGATTTGAGTGCCGCGATGCCGTCGTCGAAGCGCTCAAAGAGGAAGGGCTGCTGGTCAAGATCGAGCCCTACAGACACAGTGTGGGCCATTGCTACCGCTGCAAGACGGTGGTTGAACCGAACCTGTCCAAGCAATGGTTTGTGCGCGCAAAACCCCTTGCCGAGAAGGCGATCGAGGCCGTGAAAAGCGGCAAGACCAAAATTATTCCTGAAATGTGGACCAACACGTACTACGACTGGATGAACAACATTCGGGACTGGTGCGTGTCCCGCCAGATCTGGTGGGGCCACCAGATTCCGGCCTGGACCTGTGAGGATTGCGGCGAATTCGTGGTCGCCATGGAAGCGCCGCAGGCCTGCGCGCACTGCCAGTCACAAAAAATGGTGCAGGAAACCGATGTACTCGACACCTGGTTCAGTTCCGCGCTCTGGCCCTTTTCGACCATGGGTTGGCCCGATGAGACCCCTCTGTTGAAAACCTTCTATCCCACGTCCGTGCTGGTCACCGGGTTCGATATATTATTCTTCTGGGTGGCGCGCATGATGATGATGGGCATCCATTTCATGCATGACGTCCCATTCAAAGACGTCTACGTGCACGCCCTGGTGCGGGATGAGGAAGGCAAAAAGATGAGCAAATCCAAGGGCAACGTCATCGACCCCTTAAACGTCATAGATCAATACGGGACGGATGCCTTCCGTTATACCCTGGCCGCATTTGCCGCCCAGGGACGCGATATAAAAATGTCGGAAAAGCGGGTGGACGGCTACCGGCACTTTGTCAACAAACTCTGGAATGCCGCCCGCTTCGCCCTGATGCATCTGGAACAGGGTCACGAAGAAATAGACCACCAGAATCTGTCACTGCCGGACCAGTGGATTTTATCCCGCCTGCAACGGGTGACGTTGGAAGTTGCCACGGCTTTAGATGCATACCGCTTCAATGAAGCCGCTGGATCACTTTATAATTTTGTGTGGCATGAATTCTGTGACTGGTATCTTGAAGCCGTCAAACCGGCCCTGTACGATAAAGCCGGACCACGGGCCAAGGAGGCGACCCGCTCGGTGCTTTGGCGGGTTCTGCACGATACCCTGATCCTGCTGCATCCCTTCATCCCTTTTGTAACCGAAGAAATCTGGCATCATATGCCCGGTACCAGGGGATCGATAATGAAGGCGGCTTATCCCGCATATAAAGAGGAGGCAGCCGACTCGGAACGCAACCAACAATCCGAATTCAAAATGGAAGTACTGATGAATGTCATAACCGGCATCAGGAATGTGCGGGGCGAAATGAACCTGGCGCCGTCTTTGGCTTTGTCGGTGACGGTTCAATCTGAGGATGGGCCAACCCGCGAAATCATTGAATCGCAGAGAGATCTGGTCATCAACCTGGCCCGGCTCAGTGCATTGACAGTCGATGAAACGGCCCAGCGGCCTGCGTCATCCGCCACCGCCGTGGTCCAAAATGCCACGATTTTCGTCGATCTGGGGGGAATCATTGATTTTGCCAAGGAGATCCAGCGCCTGGAGAAAGAAACCAATAAGTTGGCCATCGAATTGGCCAAGGTCGGCAAAAAGTTAGAAAATGAAGGCTTTCTGAGCAAGGCCCCGGCCGAAGTCATAGAAAAAGTTCGTGATAAACAGAATGCCTTGCTGGAAAAACAGCACAAGCTTCAAATGAATCTCGACCGGATAAAAGCGGCCGAAATATAGGATGCGCGGGGCACTGTAACTGCCGGCATTCGGTGGTCGGCTTTCGGCAGTCGTTAAGGCGCAGAGCGCTTGGTGCGCGGCGCACGGCTTTGATTTGCCCGGTCCGTTGAGCCATATCTTTGGTACAATGTGCAACGGGCACTCCACTCCTGGCTGTCTTTTAAGAGCTTCATCCCCGAAAGCCGAAGGCCGAACACCGAATGCCGGCTTCTGCAACCCGCAACCCGTAACCCGAAACCCGCAACCCGCAACCCGTAACCCGAAACCCGAAACCCGTAACCCGTAACCCGCAGCCCGAAACCCGCAACCCGTAACCCGAAACCCGTAACTCGCAACCCGTAACCCGCAACCCGCAACCCGTAACCCGTAACCCGTAACCCGTAACTCGCAACCCGTAACCCGAAACCCGGCTTATGATCCCTCTTCGCGACACCACTCCGGCTAAAAACGTTCCGGTTGTCAACTATACGCTTATCGGCATCAATGTCGTTGTTTTTTTAATCCAGATGTCCCAGGGCGCAGAATGGGACAGGTTTGTATTTACCTATGGTCTGGTACCCGCTCGCTATTCGATTCCTCAGCTCAGCGATTATTTCAGCGCCCAGCAGCAGGTTATCGCATTCGTGACTTTCATGTTTCTGCACGGCGGTTTCTGGCACCTGCTCGGCAATATGTGGTCTTTGTATATTTTCGGGGACAATGTCGAAGATCGGCTGGGACCTCCGGGGTACCTGGTATTTTATCTCATCTGCGGGATAGCATCGGGGGTGTCGCATCTGGTGCTGAACCTGCATTCAAATCTCCCAACCATCGGTGCCAGCGGCGCAATCGCCGGTGTCATGGGCGCCTATCTGATCCTGCATCCGCGCTCAAAAATATTAACCCTCATTCCTATTTTTTTTATTCCTTATTTTATAGAGTGGACGCATAAACGTAAAAATTCTCATTATATCAGCATGATAAGATAAAATACTACTTGACTTTTTTTGATATAAGTACTACTAAAATCACTCCTTTTATAGGCCTAGTTCCCTAAAACT
>Ga0209149_1000386_pt1 | contig 18465 bp, 7 predicted proteins | sample WorMetTyACAVOLI2_FD_187423 | JGI IMG/M metagenome (GOLD analysis project Ga0209149, IMG submission 187423) | Marine gutless worms symbiont microbial communities from Max Planck institute for Marine Microbiology, Germany - Olavius algarvensis... ... | reverse complement strand
GATGGAGGCATAACTGGAAGTCGGCTCAGGTGGTCAATTCTCACCTAGTGTGTGACCCCACAATCCGGCAACCAGGTTTCGACCTCCCTCGGCAACAGTGGTCTCTGCTGAACCGTTTTCGCACGGAACAGGGACACTGCGGTGCCTGCAGAAGGAAATGGCAACTTACAGACACTGATCTGTGTCCTTGTGGCGAGACCCAGACGATGTCTCACATTGTCGAATCCTGTCCCCTGACAAAACTGAATGGTGGCTTATCTCGGCTACACTCTGCGGATGAGGACGCTGTTTCGTGGCTGACCAATTATGGTAAATGACACGCATACGAGAAGAAGAAGACTGAGACATTCAGCGTCGAATACTTGTATGACCTTGAAATCTGGATTAGGGGTCGTTCAAGGTCATTGAAAATGGCGCCGATCGATAGATCATATACGACTTAGTATTGGTCTGCCATTGTAACTACAGCTCGATCTTGCACCATTTTCGAGTTATTTGACGTAGAATAATACCGTGACAGATATCACTGCTGTTCGCCCGGCTTACGCTCGTCCGTCTCACCGCAGAGCAAGTTTGTTGGAACACGGGCTGCGTCAGCTGGAAAGAGGCGCAGGACGCAGTGCCTGCTGATGCTGACGAACAGCAAGTGCGCATGCACACGCAGTGGCGGTCCCAGACGAGAAAAAAGCGGCTATAAATGCGTTCCGCTTTAAACTTTCTAAAAGTAATGCTTTCTAAAGGTAAAGGTAAGTAGATTTATATAGCGCCTTTATTGTTGGCTCACACTCAAGGCGCTCAGGCGTGGATCAGACACTTTTACGTGCAAATTATACCATACCTGCCTCTACCTCGTAAGCGTTCACCAGACGGCGCCACCACTGATTGTAGTGGCATACATAAAATTGCAGCTTACTAGTCATTCATCGACCCCGAAAGGATGAAAGGCTGAGATGGCCTGTTTAGCTGACCTAGAGCGGACAGTTTGCTCACCCCTTCACCCGTCAGCTGCAGGTCGAGCGCAGGACAGGGAATGTTCGCCGGTCAAAGACCGACGTTCTACCACTGTGCCAATTATAGGCACTATACGTCGAACAGCAGGTGCGCCGAGAGGCTCGTATTTACGTCGTCCCCGGTGCACCGCACGTGAGGCTCTGGGTGGCCGTTCCTCTGGATACGCCGCTGCACTGAGGACTTCTGGGACGTGTTCAATGAATTTGCGACAACGTGGCCGTGTGGGTGTCCGGCGCACGCCATTAGAAACCTAATTCAACTTTCACGCCGGCCTATAAAGCACGACGACGACGGGGCTCGGCGATCAACAGAGCAACAGGCGCATAAGCCGCTACGCGACGACAGCTAATCTCAGACTGAGTGGACGGCCGGCCATTGTGCGTGACACTGGATTAGCAGTCCAAGATTATGTCACGATGCAGGAACTACCGCCTCTCTTGGACTGTGACGTGTCTGGCAGCCTCGGTTATTTTCAGGTCAGAGAGAGGAGGGGGCTTAACGAAAATGTGATGGGGCCTGGCTCCCATCATGAGGCCTGACTCCGATCGTTCGTATTTGTCAGTATGTGAAAACAACGGTGAAAACGTCGAGACTCAAAAATTGGAGTCTGGTCGACATTTCGGGGGCTCTTGCCTCCATGGTCACGCCAAAACCGCCCCGGCCCACTGGTCCCCACGTCACAATGTACCTGACATTAAATGTAGTCCCCACCGCAGTCAAAGAACAGTGCCACTCACCGCACCCTTCGACCGACAGTCTGCATTCATAGCAGCTTCACTGACAGTCTCCGTTGGAGCCAAATTACCTACTTACTTACACACGAACCCGGTTTATGTACAAGCCGAGCGGGCGCATTGAGTGAGATTTACTTATTTATTGCAGGACCACGCCCGCTGCCGACATTAGGCAAACAGATAAACCGACAGCCGAGCATATTCTCAAGTGTGTCGAATCAGTCAGATTCGAGTCGACACACATATTCATCATCATCATCATCATCATATATACTATATGGCATTACAATAGTCAACTCGACTGGCTATGAAGGCGGCGACTATAGCGTGTGCCGGGCGTCGATTGTCAGGGATCGCCGAACGCTGCGTAGTTGTCGAAGCTGGTGAAAACAGCTGCGGACGACGTTTGCGACATGTGCGTTTGCGACATATATACTACTATATTCCTCTTCTTTTCCTCGGTTCGAGCAAAACAGTACGAGTGATTTGCTATACCGTATTCTTTTTGGATCAAAGTAATCTGGTCTGGTCTGGCTACGTCACGTTTTGACGACGGCTTAAATTGAATGCCGATAAGACTGAATTCATCTGGCTCGGCACACGTCAGAAGCTGGCGACGATCAACGTCACACCGCTGCACATTGGTTGTCAGACGATCAACCCGGCTGACAAGGTGCGTGACCTTGGCGTCACCATTGACGATGAACTGACCATGGACGCACATGTCGCAAACGTCGTCCGCAGCTGTTTTTACCAGCTTCGACAACTACGTGGCGTCCGGCGATCCCTGACAATCGACGCCCGGCACACGCTAGCCAGCGCCTTCATAGCCAGTCGAGTTGACTATTGTAATACCGTCTTGTACGGTGTCTCTGCAAAAGTCACCCGACGGCTACAGATGGTGCTCAATGCCGCCGCTCGTCTTGTCGTCGGCACTGGCAAGTATGACCACATCACGCCGGCTCTTCGCGACGTTCTCCACTGGCTGCCAGTACCTCAGCGGACTGAGTTCAAGATCGCTGTTCTTGCGTTCGACTGTGTCCGTGGTACTGGCCCTGCCTACTTCAAAGATGTCTGCGTGCCGGTGTCGGATATTGCTGCTCGGAGCTCTCTCTGTTCGGCTGAGCGTGGTGACTTGTTTGTTCCTAGAACAAGAACGATGAAGCTCAGTCGACGGAGTTTCACGGTGGCTGCTCCGATCGTCTGGAATTCACTAGCGGCTCACTTACGATCACCACTGATAAGATGGGCTTAAAACCCACCTGTTCAAGCAAGCCTTCAGCCTCTGAGAACATTTTGTTTTAAGAGTGTAACGAACTGAACTGAACTGAACAGCTCACGATTGCGACCGACAGACAGACGGACAGACATACAAAACCGCCTTACCGCACAGCGTCGCGCGGTAAAAATATATACGGTCGATATACATCGAGCCAGACTTCGCGCGATGCATTTATTCAGCAATCAGCAAAGTAGAGAAACGGTTGCAGGCACTAGTTTCTCTATAACCGTATCTTCAGTAACAACTTTAAAAAGAATTTTCTAAAACAATTTCTAATTTACACTGTAACATGGCACCTGGAACTCTCTACCTATGGCAGTTCTTGAAAGCACCTCACTGGCAGTCTTCAAGACTCGACACGAGACACTGCTGTGTAATGTAGCATATAATTAGCACACAACCTGTCGTCAGTGCCTTTGAAATAAAACTTCTTAAGGCCCGTTTATAGCGACGCAACTCAACTCAACTCAACTCGACGTCGAGTGGAGTTCAGTTGAGTTCAGTTGAGTTGAGTTGTGTCGCTATAAACGGGCCTTTATTAGTCCAGCGCCCTTTAGCGTAGCTCGAGCGCTCGACGTATCGTTATTATTTTTTTTCTTTTTTAGATCCCATTATTATTATTATTATTATTATTATTATTATTATTATTATATTATTATATCTCCAAGACCGACGATCCGATATTCACACAAATCTTTCAGTAAGACGGCAAATGGACTGCAGTAGAAAAGTTAAACTTGATTTTCGTTTCTGAACTCTTTCGGGGTGGGAGGGAGGTTCAGAAAGGTCACCTTCGCTTCAAACCCAGCTTCACAAAATGCAACACGGCGGCCAAACGGATTTACTTGTCGAAAAAAGCTGTCTGATTTTGGCCGGATGATTTCTCTGCCGACCGCTGAAAGCCGCGGGAAAATCCGTCAACGGCCGGCCGAGATCTTTTGGTGCACTTGTTCCAATTTCCGACTCCGGGGCACTACTTAACAGAGAAAGCCAAGTGGCCCTGTTTGTTTTGGACCTCCGTGACTAATGCAGTCAGATTATTACTCAGATACTGATCTGCATCAACACGCAGGCAAACGGCCATGGCGACACAGCGAGTGATGCACCCAGAATGATGTTGCTAGTGGCGTACAGGTCGAGCATAAGCCACATGAATGTAAATACGGAGGCGCTCCACTCACAACATTGGCATCGAGCAGTGTTAATCCTCTAGTTATTATTATTATTATTATTATTATTATTAATACTGTTAAAGATAGGATAATATTTACCGTTAATTTGGCCGACTGAAGTCAGTTGTGCTTGTCGGATGATAATCATAAACGCAAACAAGGCGATCGATCGTGTCAGTTTTGACGACATGCTGGATGTCACTCGCACACTTCAGCTACAACAATTACACACATTCATCAATATTATTACAACGTTTCATCGATATTTTCTACACTGAACTTGACCAGAAACACACACGACGATAAAGCACCTGTTCCTTGGTTGACGTCGCGCCACGCAATCGGCAAGAACCGTAGATAAATCATTTACGGCATGAACAGAGCGTGACGGTCCCCGAAGTGACGTCACGGCGGAAGTAGGCGGTTTGAAACTGATGGACAGTTTGCAGCCAACGTGTGACTCGACTGTCCGACGACTTTTTACATGGTCCCAGCCACGTTTATTTTTTTTGTCGCGCTCAGCTATACTACAGCATAGGCAGCGCTGTCCGTCCGTCCGTCCGTCCGTCTGTCCCTATCTGTCTGCCTGCCCGACACAAGCCAGTACCATGTGAAGAAAAATACTCACAGGATTACGCGGTTTACACCAATGGGAAGCACAAGGACTCTAGTTTTTTGAGACCAACCTTCATACTATAGGTCCCAGGGAACAGTGCTTATAAGCAGAAAAAAATAAATGAAAATATGCACTCAATAATGCATTCCTTTGATTAATCCGGTTTATATTCAATATTGTGTATTACTTCTACTTGAAATTCCTGCTAGTTCTACCTTGTAGTCATACATCATTTCTTGTTTATTCCAATATCTATCTAGATTCTTCTTGAATAATTGGTCGACTGTCGATGTTTTATCACGGAAACGATAGAAGATTTTCTCGATTTAGAGTCAGACTATAGTCACACGTACAGAGTGCAATGCGTAATGCGGCCTGCTAAAGGGAGGGCCGCCTAACAGGCACACGAGTTTACGAACACACATGAGATGATCTTGCGGTTACTAGTTCTCTACTGGCACTCCTCCCATTGAAGATTGGAAACGCCCACCAGGTCGTCGTAGGAAAACGTGGCTACAGCCGCTGGAAGATACGGCATATCCATCAGTGTCGCTGAATTTGTTGAGGAGATCGCTACGACTAGCGACGTAGTGGTCAGTGCGACTAAAGTTGCCGAGTGCTACGTTTCCTGCACGGTTATTAGTTCGACGGAAGCCAATACTTACACAAGCCTGGAAGCAGACACTGCCACCTAGCGAATCGGACACTGTACTATACGTCAGCTAGTGTTTGATTGTAATTATTTGAGTTGTAAAATTTGTTTTAACACGTTACATTGCATATTTATTTTATTTGTTTTTAATCTTTACCGTTTTAGTAAATTTTCAACAGCATTGCCACAATTCTAGCCATTGTGACTCACGACAGTAACGACACCGTTATAGCAAGGTTGTCGTAACTTCGTAAGTTAACAACGTTATGCCACGGTAGTTCCAAGTTTGACCGCTAGGATCGCTACTTGTCTGCTTCTAGGCTTGTGTAAAGTGTATCAAATGACTTTGCCTCGACCGAAGCAGGTCAAGAGAGATTTGCTGTTACGGGATTTTAAAGAAGTCACAGACTCGCCTTCACCTACATACTAATCAACAGGCTCAGTCAGTGCGACCAACAGCAGTGATTAAGTCCGTTCCGTACTCACCAATCATGACCGAGCTGCTGGGCACATCTCGTCTTCTAATAGACTATATCACTTCAGGTGACACCCAGGGCAGCCTAGTGTCTTGGTGGATAATTTTGTAGTCAAAGCACGCAAACCGGTACCTTTATGCCGCGTCTTCTGGACAAAATGACTCAATTCTGTGCAAAAAAAGTCGTGGAGCAGTCGACTCGTTGTCGAATCAGGGTCGTCATCACCGCTTCCGTACATTTTTGCATATTTAGCCTACACTCTGTGCTTATCGGAAATTCATACCCCATCCCCGGGTCCATTTTATTGCACGATCACCTAGAACTGCATAGAATTTTGTTCCAAAATTGTAATACAAAGCGCTCAAATCTCTAAGCTATTTGACGGTGAAAAAACTGCCCTATTGCCGAAATGTTTAGCCTTCTTGGTAGGGCGCAACAACGTCATACACAGACGACAGACAGACGGACGGACGGACGGCTCATGCCATAAGGCAAACGCCTAAAACGGTTATGACTATATGACTACTAAATTAATATTAAATTAATAATAATTTATATCATGTAATTAATAATAAATGAATATCTAAGCAAACGCAATCAAAATTTAGTTCATTGCCTATTCTACCAGGCAGACGTACTGTGTATCTTAATTTCTACTCTGGCCATATGCTTAAATGCCTTGGCCTTGGCCTCGAAGATCCAGGACTTGGCCTTGGCCTAGAGGGTTGAGTCCTTGGCCTTAAGATTTTTCCGTTGACTATGTTACTGTCCGCAAATCCGCAATCTATCGCATCATACGAACAACTGTCACCTCTGATTCCGCAGCTGTCATGCGCCGAGCATAGTTAACTGCGGCACTGGTCGGTACGCATGAAAACTTAATGTTCGACGATGAATATGAATACAGACAGCGTCGTTGTACGCTGCATACAGCGAACGAATGTTTCCACAATGCGGCGTTAGATAAAATTTCTTTCTGTCACTCCAACTGTTTAGTTACTTTTAGTAATAGTCGGACATATACGTCGCATTGTTGGAATCGGTGAAATTTTCTAAGTGGGTAAAAAGTTTAAAAAAATCTTCTGCTTGAATATTCTCATGAGCAATGAAGGAAACCCTTGCCATTCCCGCTCCCTCCTTCAGCTGTCCTATATACCCAAGACCTCACTGTCGGCGATTCTGTCGTTTTGTTGTTTTTCTTTTCTTTTTAATTTTGTACGGTGCCCCTGCAATGTCTTTGACGTGATAGTGTCACCTTAATCAGTACATTGTTACTTACTTACTTACTTACTTACTCACCCTTTCTGCTCCCTTCCTTCCTTGCCCTCCCCTACTTCGCAATTTCCTTCCACTGCTCGACTAGGGGGTCTGCGGAGCGGTGACCGAATAAACCCCTAGAGACAAACCCCTATGTCATAATCCCCTTCTTTGTTATCGTACGCGGGTCGGTTAGGGCCAGAACCCAGCCTCATGGGTCGGATAGGGTCAGGAGTACGGGCTAGTCCCTGTTTTTAAAAAATATTTCCCGCCAGGTTGTGTCCTATGGTAGCAAAACGGTGATTACAAAAGGGGGTTTGTCCGTGCGGGTTGGGCTTTGATCTACCGTGCGGAGCGTCCACGCCATCTAACCAACAACTAAAGAGGTGTTTATAGCGACATAACTCAACTCAACTCAACTCAACTGTCACCTATCAATGAACGTAGTGACCCAGTTGACTCAGTTTGTCGGTCGTGACGTCATAAACAAAAACACGACTGACTTGGCTGTACGCTGTTCAACTGGGTCAGTTGAATTGAGTTATTAAGTTGTGTCGCTATAAACACCCCTTAAGAAAGCCCGACGACCATACGTGATGAGGCGGTAGGATGATGTAACCTGCTGGTGGCTGGCGGCAGAACGAAAATGTTGTCTCGAAGCCGCTGAAGAAACTGTCTCTCCGTCTGCTTCGTTACCGTGCTACTCACAGAGACGTTAAACGAGGCCAAACGCTTGAGGCCGAGGCCAGAACCTTGAGATCGAGGCTGAGGCCGAGCCAAATTGAAGAGGCCGAGGACGAGGCCAAGTTTAAAGAAGCCGAACAGAACATTATATTTCACAGTGAAAACCTACGCTGTAAAACACTGCGCAATCGTTATAATTTTAACTTATTGATTCGATAGATGTATTTGAGCCTAACAAGTAAGTAACCATTAGTGTGAATGCAGCAACGGTATGCTTATTCTTTCACTACAGCATATTCCGAAAGCTAAGGACACCAGGTTCGATAACTAAATGCCATTAAAGTTCGAGGCCGAACCCAAAAGCTTGAGACCGCGGCGAAAGGGTCCCGAGAGCAAAGCCGAGGCCGAGGCCGAGGCCAGTGGTTACGAGGCCGAGACCGAGGCCAGAATTTTTGCCAGTTCGGCCTTGAGACTTTAACATCTGGCTACTCGACGGTGCAAACTGCAAGTTCTATACGTTCAGTTCTTGTAGCGCAAACGCCTCCAAAACAACTGATTGCACACATTTAACGCCCAGTGCGTATTTACGCACGATGAATCGCCGAGTTGGCTGAAATCTGGATATCCTTCTGCCGCTGACAGACAGTATGAGCCTATCTGTATCCACTTTCACGTGTAAAATACTGATTAAGGTGACACTATCATATCAAAGACATCGCAGGGGCACCGCGTACAGAATTAAACAAACAAAAAGGGCAGAATCGTCGACAGTCAGTAGTCGCGGGCAGACAACAGTTATACTGTGCCGTATACAATCACGATCGCCTAATCATTGTCAAACGACGACCGAAAAAGTACAGTCTTTAGTTCGCGACGGAATGTCGTCAGCGACGGTGCATTCCTGACAGACGACGGTAGGCTGTTCCATGCACCGTGAGCTCCGGGAAAAGCGATGCGGGGTAAGTGCTGTGTTACGAACGTTCTAGTTCATCCATGGTCATCGAAATTAGTACCAACTGATAGCTCGTATGCAGCTTCCTATTAATGAGTAATAGTAGGCTAACCTAAGCCATATCTGTCACCGTTTGTGAGATATTACGACGGAAAGTTCAGAAATCGCCGTTTTTGCCGCGCGATGCTATGCATCACCGCGGCTTATGCCGTCATGCGGTGTCTGTCTGTCTGTCCGTCATGTTCGTCAATTCTGTCGAAATGAATAAACATATCTTCAAAATGTATTCACCATTCTAGTTTTTCTACACCAAACGTCATGGCAATATTCCGACGGGGACCCCCTAACGTCGAGCCCCGGCCGCCAACTATTTTACAACATTTAAATTAAATAGAAATCTGTAAAATAAAAGCTAAGAAATATTTTTCACTATACTGCAATAGACGCTACAGGCATGCGGCGGATTTCAGAAGCCGCGATAACGGCCTAACCCCCGGCAACTCCGAATAGTATATCAGAGACAAACAGAGAAAACCGAGGGACTCACAAGAAGGTTATGGGCTACATCAAACACTGGAGAAATCCGCTTAACAGCCGGCCACCTAATGGACCATCTCGACACCCAAGGTGTACGTTACAGCTGCGAATGCGCTGCGTAAAGAACAGACATGAAAGCGTATACGTATCACACGCGTATCTGTTCGCACTGGTCTTACTATGGCAGGCCGTTGTGGACGTACCGCCCAGTCTACAACGCGTTGTAGAATTTCTATTGCGCGTTGTAGATATCAGCCAATTGTACAATGTATTCTACAACGCGCTGTAGACAACCGCCAACCATACACACTTTAGTAATTACAACACGTTGCTATAAATAAAATAACAACGTGTTGTAGATTGGCAGAAAAGGCAGTCACTCATTGGCAGTCACTGTTCCCACTCGCCCATCCCATAGATGGCATAGCAACGCATTGTAAATAAGTAAATGGTTCATTGGTTGTTGTCTACAACGCGTTGTAAAACGTTTGCATTGATTGGACGATGTCTACGACGTGGTGTAATAATTCTACAACGCGCAGTAGAAATTCTACAACGTGTTGTAGACTGGGCGGTACGTCTACAACGGCCTGCCATGGTCTTACCACTGCACTTGCATTCCGCAAACGGATAGGCAACTTTATGTTTAATTTCTTGAAAACTCAACCTAAACGCTTCTCGGAAATTCAGTTCTTTTCCGTCAGGTTTCTGCCTGGTCTTACGCGGTAGACTAAGCTGGCTCACCGTCAGCTAAATGTCAAACGTTCGCAGTACATAAGTCCAGTTGTATACAGTAGAGGTTCCGAAATTTAAAAGCCAAGAGATACATGTAGTATTCTCATAAACCAATGCAACATGTTTCGCGCAAATTAGTCAGTTAATTCTCCAACTACGTTCGGTCTTGTTATCTAAAACTCGAAATTAAAACCAAGATCGTGACATCTTGGTCTGAAGAGTAAAACCAAGAGTCATATGAAGATAACAGACAATGTGTGTGAATAATCAATGATATAACAATGAGGTCTAAATCTAAAGTGGACTCCAATGGTTTTCTTGGACTTGAAACTTTCGACATTCGAGCCCAAGACTTATGATTCAAGACCTAAACCAAGACTAAGATCTTAAGCTCAGAGTTCGTCACCAAGAGCGAGAATTTAAAAATTAAACTCAACTGCGCTCAAAACCCGAGACCTTGGTCACAAAATCAGAAGTCTGGTTATGTTGCTGACAATAGAAGACAAGAAACTGAGCTATCTCAGAGAGATCGCGCGATGCTTCGTGTCATTGAATATTTCGCTAATTCACTCAATGTCACTCAAGGTCATTCGAAATTACACTGTTGAGAACGGCGTAAATCTATTAGTATTTCGTTTCTGGGATATTCAGCGTCAAAGAATGGCGCGTGACCTTGAAAACCGGGTTACAGGTCACTCAAGGTCATTAAAACTAGTACCATTCGAAAGCTTAAGTAAAGTTTCCTATTCGCCTATGGCTGTATCTTCTATCGTTTCTTGCGACAGCATAGTCCGCACTATGCATAGGATCGCGCAGTAAAAAAACGAAAAGTCATTCCTCTGTAATTAATCAGTGCCGCCAGGAACAGAAACCTCGCCCCGTACAATTTATCAAAATTCGCTAGATGATACTACTGGTCATTCGTGGCTTGTTTGGCCCAATGTCCTGGTTTTTACCGCGCGAAGCGTATGCATAGCGCGGACTATGCCGTGGCAAGATGTCCGTCTGTCTGTCCGTCCGTCCGTCACACGCCGGTATTGTGTATAAACGATTACACATACCCTCAGAGTTTTTCCACCATCGGGTAGCCCCACCATTCTAGTTTTTCCGTACAAAACAGGATGGCAATATTCCGACGGAGACCCCCTAACGGGGTCGTCGAATGCAAGGGGTATGAAAAAACGACTTTCTACCAATATATCACTTTATCTCGGAACTGATGCAAGATAGAGCCATAGCTACTATGGAGGGCGAATAGAAAACCGCACCCAAGCTTTCGATTAGTATCATTTTAAATGACCTTGAGCTTGAGTGACCTCTAACCCAGACTTCAAGGTCACGATATCATTCGACGTCATATAACTCAAAAACGGTACCAGATAGAGCTATATTTACAATGGCGGACCAATAGAAAGTCGTATATAATCTATCAAACAGCGCCATTTTCAATGACCTTGAACAACCCCTAACCCAGTTTTCAAGGTCACGCCATTCTTTGATGCTGAATATCTCACAAACGGTTTAAGATACGGCCATAGTTACTATGGAAGGCGAGCAGGAAAGCGCACACGAGCTTTTGAATGGTACCAGTTTGAATGACCTTCAGTAACTTCTAACCCAGATTTCAAGGTCACGATATTTCCAACATCAAGTAGCTCAAAAACGGTACCACATAGAGATATATATATATATACAAGGGCGGACCAATGAAAAGTCGTATATGGTCTATCGAACGGCGCCATTTCCAATGACCTTGAACGACCCCTACCCCAGTGTCAAGGTCACGCCATTCTTTGACGCTGAATATCTCAGAAACGGTACGAGATACATACATAGTTTCAATGAAATACTAATAGGGACTTGCACACGCCCTACCCAACAGTGTTATTGCTAATGACTTGAGTGACCTTGGATGACTTAGCAAATTATTCATGACACGAAGCGTCGCGCGGTCTCTCTGCGACAGCTGAGCTTCTTGTTAGCCTAATTGTGGACCTGCATTTAACCGTACGATCTAGAAGCTACTGTCCATCCCCAAAAAAATCACGACAACAGCTAGGCCTATAACCATTTTATTGTAATATGGTTAACGAACAAACAAAATAACACAGGCCACCAATAATAATTATTATTATAATAATAATAACAACAATAACTAGAAGGGCACTCGGTAGAGAGCATTTACCTTCGACAAAGGTCTTCCGACGGCTCAGTGAATAAAACCATTTTAAAACCACGGCTCGCTCTAGCGCGCCGCCCACACGCATACGTGGGATTTTCCCGACGTAAAATTCCGCTTAGCAGCGCAGCTCGCTGGCAGCCTATAGGCAAGGCTGCAAAGTTCCGTAGCCTATACGATATCGGAGAAATCAATCTGGTTCCGGCATCCTGACTATAATCCGGATCGGGCTCAAAAGTTAATCAGTGTTTCTCCATGTCTCGACATTTGTCGACCCGCAACATTTCATCCAAATCCATGCACGCGTTTTTGAGTAATCTTGTTAACAGACAGACAGACAGACAAACACGGGCAAAAACATGTACCTCCTGCTTTGTCGGAGGTAAATAATAGACGCATCGAAGCTGAATCCGACGTGCCAATGCTTACCTACGTCGACATTATAAGCCGAAGACGCTTCTTCAGTTTGTCTCAAAGCTTGGCGCGCAACTGGAGGCGGAAGAGACGTGGAGCATGCGCAGTGGACGACGCCAGCGAACTGCGGCGGCGTTGTGTGCGCAGCTGCAGCAGTGGCAGATGACGTCAGGCGCGCAGTTGACGCCCGCATCAAAACAGCTAACCGACTGCGTCATCGAAATCATCATCACCAGTAGCACAAGCACCGGCAGCGACCCAGACAGCCCACGCCTAGTGATGCACGGAACTAATACACCGACAGTTTCTCGCTCAAAGTATCGTGATACCGCTGTAGGCAGATCGTATACTGATCTAGCGGTAACATGCCTCTGACGGCCGTGTTTGAGGCCCTGGCATCGATTCACATTTCACACTGTCGGCATTTTTTTTATTAATATTGAAAGCCACTGCGATATTCAGCGTTAAGCACGTGCTACAGCGCCCAAGTCGACTCAGCCTTCTACACTTCATGGTGCAGTAAAGTGAGTATCAGCTTTCGAGCTTTCACCCGGCAGTGGGTGTAGACTATAGCAGCCTATACAGACTCACCGCGTAAGTCAATTGGCTTAGTCTAACGGTCGAAATCCGCTTGGAACTGTTCTACATTTATCAAATCGTCATCGTCATCGTCACCGTCATTATCATTTATTTTAGCAAATAGAGCTATGCCATCAACTTAAACGTTGTTCCCATATTATTATTATGCCCCCGATAGGGAAGAGGGAAATAAGCGTTGCTTTTGTCCTTCCGTCCTCGTCTGTCTGTCCGTCTGTTTGTCCGTCTGTCCGTTCGTCGCGTACATGGCGAATAATTCGAGAATCCAACGACCTAGAGTGCCCACATTTGGACGGAAGGTTCCCCACCTTAGATCCGACTTGCACACCAGTTTCAAGGTCAAACGATCAAAGGCCAGCGTAGAGGCGGGCGGGGGGTTACCGTGTTGGCCGAACCCAGCGGCCACACTGCTTGTTAACTTTATTATAATTTATTATTATGCTGCCCCCTTTTCGCCAAAATCGTAAAGATAAATTACTGCAGTGGTTGAATAATGGTCAGCAAAAAGTAATGGGCCTGACCTCCGGGCTTCTCTATAATTAGGCCTAAAGCACCGACTTATTGTATGGTTTCGCCCACAAGCAGTGCTACTTAGGCTACGTACAGGTCGTTTTAATAAAGTCTGTTTTGAAACTATGGCCTACAATCAGACAAATATACAGGGTGTTCCAGAAAAAAAACGCACATAGTTTTGCACACAACAAATTTTGAACCACTCGCCGTAGAATCGCACTCTTTGCATCAAAATGTTCGGCAAAGACTGCTGTCTACCAATCAGCTATCAGTTTACAGATAGACAGTATATTATTCAATTCGGGACGTTCTTCAGCACGTGGTATATCGTCAGAAGATCAAGAACACTGACCATCTGAAACAAGTCCTGAACAACTGCTGGGAGATGATCAGCCAAGAACTAATCAATGATGCCATTGACCATTGGTCTGAACGATTGTTACTGGTCGTTCATTCTCAAGGCGGACGCACTGGGCATCGTTTCCATTAATACTGTGACGTTTGCTTGTTGCAAACTTTATTTCTGGCAAGACTTTGCATTGAAAATGACGCCGGCATTGCTGTATTTCAGTAGTTCACTTATCAGTTGCTATATATTATAAAATAATATTTAACTGCAGTATTTCAACTGTGTCCCTTTTCATATTACCAGTTAATTTCTGAGCACCTTGATGAAAACCACATGACTCTGTGACTCACGATTGCAAAGTTATGGTGTAGTAAACTTTGTGCGGTTTTTCTGGAACACCCTGTACTGCGGGCATGTTTGGAGAAAGGCGCATTGATTTTCGTGAATGGCTATATTTAAAGGCATTTGGATTTGGTATTAATATAATCACTTTGTAATAGCAAAATATTTTTTTCAATACCGTATACTGTGCAGCTTTACGTGAGCATATACGCTCGGAGTCCGATCAGGGGATCATTGCGCGAAAGGTGAAAGGATTATACAAAGTGCGATCCGCTATCACACCGCATTCACTAGAGCCTCAAACCAGTTAGATTTGATTTGACCACATCAGTCACTCTACAATACCGCTAAAAGATTCGCGTCAGTAGATGATACAGAACAGTACCAGATCTGATCATTGGTCGTGGGTCACGGTGTTTATGTTTTCTGAAACGTAACTTATCAACTCTTGAGTGCTCCAACTCACCACGATGCATTCATGTCACGCCAGACTGCCTCTCGTGACGCTTGAAATTGTTTCCATGGTCTTTGATCTGAACAACGAGGGTTCTCCCCACCGAACAACTAACCAACACCCTCGGTATGCCACTGTGGTGCATATTGATCTGAACAATGGGGGTTCTAAACTCCACCAATCCACCCATCAACTCCTGCGGTACGCCACTGCAGTACGTGTTGCAGTGACATGCATAACAAGAAGCTCGGCTGTCGCAGAGAGACCGCATGATGCTTCGTGTCATTGAATATTTCCCTAAGTCACTCAAGATCATTCAAGGTTATTCGAAATGACACGCTTGAAAAGGACGTAGGTCCCTATTATAGTAGTTGATTGTAACTATGTCTGTATCTCGCACCGTTTCTGATGTATTCAGCGTCAAAGAATGGCATGACCTTAAAAACTGGTTTAATGTTTGTTCAAGGTCATTGAAAATGGTGCCGTTCAATAGACTACGTACGACTTTCTATTGGTCGGCGATTGTAACTACAGCTCTATATACTGTAATATCATTTTCGAGTGATCTGACGTTGAATAATACGTTGACCTTGAAGTCGAGGTTAAGAATCACTCAAGATCATTGAAACTGGTACGATTCGAAAGCTTGGGAACGGTTTCCTATTCGCCTTCCGTAGATAACTATGGCTCTATCTTGTATAGTATATAAAAAATTGCGATTTTTTTCATACCCCTTGCATTTGACGCCCGTTAGGGGAGTTTCTGTAGGAATATTGCCATACCGTTTGGCACACAAAAACTAGAGTGGTGTGGCTACCTGATGGTGAACACAGTTTGATGATGTATAACCGTTTTGACAGAATACAGGAGTGTGACGGACAGACGGACGGACGGACAGACATCTTGCGACGGCATAGTCCGCGCTATGCACAGCATCGCGCGGTAATAAAATCGAACATGGTCACAATTAGTGGGTTTCGGGGTCACATGACTACGGATCAGTGGATCGTAATGCTCACTTGGTCGGACTCACTGTCAGTTCAGCGCGGATCTTCACACTGCCGCGGATTTAAGTCTGCAGTTCGTACACCTCTACACCAGTCACAGCGGCGAGGTGTCACGGTCCATGTTCTGTCTAGAAATCGATCCACGGAGATGCAAAGGTCATCAAGTGACGTGCCGATTTATTAGTTCATTAGTCGAAGACGAAGCGGATCACGCCAAGATCGCGCACGCAATCGTTCAGTGCAGACTTTCGTTGACGACTACACGCCGTCCAGGTGACGCTGACGTATAAGTACCCAAGCTTTCAGATCTTAAATTTACCTGCCTCCGTGATAGCCGGCCAGGTACGTGTACATGTCTGGTCACCTGTGTTTCGACGTTACTACGTTATGTTCGCCTTATGTCGTCGCAAATCCGTCAGTCGTCTGTCTGTCTGTGACGTTCATGCAGCCTACTCAGAGGGCTGAACTTTGCGGCAATATTTTCGCACCGTCTAATAGCCCAGGGACTCGGACAGTTTATATCACAAGTAGTCCTGCTGTCGCATAGAGGCCGCGGGATGCTTCGTGTCTGTCAGTAGTTAGCTTCAAAAGTACAATACGTAGACCGCAATCTTCTATTGTTAGTTACGAGTACTTCCGCTTCAGATTTTACCGTGCAACTAAATTCTGTTCTCTTCTCTTCACGTCGTCGTGGTCGTCCATGCTGGTTGTGATAAACACAGATTCACTGATGCGTGGCGGTCTGTGCAGTAAACTGCACGGTGGATGGTCGCAGTTGTTGTTCGCACTGCAGCAGTCATCGATCTATCGCCAGATATTCGTCCGGTATCGCGATTTGTACCTACCTCACCTGTATTCGACGCCCCCGTTAAGGGGGTCCCCGTCGGAATATCACCATAAGGTTTGGTATGCAAAAACTAAAATGGTTTAATTGGCTAGCCGACAGTGAAAAAGTATGTGGATACTATTAGGCCTACTCGTTTTCAGAGCGGCAATGGCGTTGGGATCACGCTATAATTTTCCAGGTGGCAGCACCCTGCAGTGGGCACAGGACATGCTTTGATGTGTCTGGCACATCTTATCTCACTTAATGTGTAGATAGTAGTGATATATTAGTAACAGTGTACGCAATGGCCTTGTTGACCTGACTATTCATCGCCCACTCATTGGGTCATTTCACTTTTTGGATTAGTCTTTCGCTGAGACCAAAGACTGAGACCAAACGGCTCAACTTCGGTCTCAGTCCGGAGTTGAGATTAACCAATCGCCGCAGCGCACTCACTAACGTCATCGGCGACTCATCGCTGATTTCGTCGTATTTTTTGTTTATTTTTGAATTAGCGAAAAAGTGATTTTCGCTCATCAAAACTTAGTCTCCAACTAGGCCTAATTAGCCTATCTTGCGCATGCAAAATCAACCGATGAATTAATTATCTTTGGATTCGCTTGGGCAAAAGAGATTGAAAATCAGCTGGAATGACTAGAGGCCCGGCTCACCACCCGCGACAAAAATCTGGTGCAAGACGATAGCATTGAAACGTTGTTGTGTGATTGACAGCCGTTGAAAATGGAAAAAAAAGACCTGCTCGGTCATCACCGGTGACTGTGCTGATTTTGCGGCCCAGGGGCCCGATTCTCAAAAATTCCTAAGATTTTCTTAAGTTTTTCCCAACTTTTGCCTAATTTTTTCCTAAGTCAGGGAGTTATAGGAATTTGTAAGAAATACTTAAGAACATTTTAAAGTCAATTCTTATAACATTTTCTTGCGTTTCCTAAAATATTCTTAACTTTTTCCTAACTTTTCCTATGACAGGATGTTAGGTTTCCTAAGTATTTTCATAATTAAGTTTTTCCTAAGAACTTTTGAGAATCAGGAATTGTCCTAAGTTTTTCCTAAGTTTGTCTTAGGAAAATCGTAAGCCTAAGTTTGACTTAGGAACGTTTGAGAATCGGGCCCCAGATCGGTCAAAAATCCAGTGCAGATATGCTGAACAATCCCACTGTCTCAACTGCTATGGGCTCGAAAATATACGACCAGGGAAGATCAGCGTATTTTGTCCGCTTTGCGGGTTGACGCCAACTCTGCTGCTGCACCCGTCCAGATTATTTTCTTCATCATCATCGTCGTCGTCGTCGTCAACATGGATTATCGTCGACTATAGCATAAATGTAGGGATAATACGGTAATACGGATAATCTGCGCTTCATCTCATGTTTCCAATTTTGTTCGGTGTGGGATGTTTTCCATGCATTATCCGTCAGCTTCACGAACGACTTCATCAGTTTCTGACGTAAATAGAGAATAAACCAACAAAAAGAAGAGCACTGCTTAATCCAGGGGTCGAAGAGACGCTGTACAGAAGCCGTATTTGGCATCGTCAACGGAGAACAAAAGGTCAAAGTAATTTGACAAAAAGCGCCTCACGGGGGCCCATTCCCCGGTTAGGGGTCACCCCAGGGGGTCGAAAGTTGTACCATTGAATTCCTGGGGTAGGATTTCCT
>Ga0209149_1000385_pt1 | contig 18519 bp, 15 predicted proteins | sample WorMetTyACAVOLI2_FD_187423 | JGI IMG/M metagenome (GOLD analysis project Ga0209149, IMG submission 187423) | Marine gutless worms symbiont microbial communities from Max Planck institute for Marine Microbiology, Germany - Olavius algarvensis... ... | reverse complement strand
ACTCTGGAAAATGGCTGCGTCTGATGCATCGGTCTTTAAATGGATGCCAGACATAGGCATCGTATGTGAAGATACAACGCACGTCTGTATATCACCCGCATAGGAATGACACTCGAGGCAAAACGAGGGAAACAGAATGAACCGAATAAAGCCGATAACGCCAAACAAAATTAACATATAATATCAAAAAAAAACAACCATCACGCAAAACTTGATGTGATCAGCCTGGTAGAGACGAATGCGACGACACGGTTGAAGACTACAAGCCACGTGATACTTTTCAACGTAATTCGATGATTGATGCTGCAATTCACCTGGCAAACAGTAGCCAGAAACCTCACGTTCTGTCTCTGACGTCTCTGACGCATAGCAATGGTCACGTGACCTCGTTGAATAGATTCATCTGGTTGGAAGTTAACTATTAGTTAAATTCATCAAAAACAACCAAAATTATTACCTAAAACTAGACGCTTCGACATCTATCAGAGGCCTTCATCAGAAGAAGCTGGTACTCAGTTCTTCCAGTTACTGACACAACGGGAAGACGCCGTGTCAAGAAAGCGGTCGTATGCGTGGCTCAGTTGGTAGCTGCACTCATCACGGTTCATGGCCTGTTGTCCTTCCTTTCGGATGTGTATGGCCTCTTTCATCCATCTGGTAAAACGCTCTGATCACGCGACCCGATCGAACAATAGTCGGAAAAGCGTAGTGCGCGTGCGCAGCGGAAGTAATATGGCGCTGCTCTTTGAGATGTGGCAAGGGTCTAACCACGGCCTACTCAAACAGGTGTCTGAGTAGGCCGTGGTCTAACTGACGTCACGGTGCGACATCGTAGCAACTTGTAGGCTATCGACTTTAATGTCGTCGCGGCAGTTAGCGGCGTATCGTCCTTCCCATAACGGCGCCATTGTTCCTACTTTCACAAACACTACAAGTGTCCGCAGCCGCTAACTATAGCTATTTGACTATTAACTTACAATTGCGCTACTTTGCTACCGTCGGTCACATGTGGCAACGCAAACGTACAACTTCACAAAAAAATTCTAACATCTGGGATTAAGATTACAAGTCGCAAGCTGCATCAGAATAGTGAACATGATCAAGACGATTGTGAAATACAGAATAAAAGCAAAATATAAGCTGGTAGTGGTGATTAAAATTCGTTTCTTGCAGAATCTATACGATGTGGGGCAAAAAATTGCACCATTTTTATTTTTGCAATAACTTTATCGAACCACCTTGTATTTCCACAATTTTTGGCGTACAGATACTGACGTAAATGTGCAACAAAGCTGCAACAGAATTGTTCACCCATCCTGACGGATGTTCTCACCCTACCTTGTAAAACGAAACATAAGTCAATTTGTTCATATCAGCAGGAACGTACGCTTTAAAAGTCATGAGAGTTACAAAGAAACATTATAGCAAATGTTCAGTGTTCAGTTTTGGCTTTGAGGCATGCATTAAAACAATCTTGCCACTAATCAATCGCTTGATCAATGAAGTTCTGCTGGTTGATGACCGCTTTTCAACCAGATGCTGCTTTAGCTCACTGACGTACCTCGCTGGTTTCTGATAAACATGTTCCTGCGTGTCGGTTTCAGTTGGTGCCTCCAGGCGCTGGTGCAATGGTGTGGTTTTCATGCAGCCAGGGGTGAAAGTGAATGGTGCATATTACTGTGATGTCTTGCTGCTCAAACAGTTGCTGCCAGACATCTGTCTAGCTGCTGGCGACTTTTGCTTTCTAGCGCATCACGCGTGTGCAAGAGCACTGAGCTGCTATGACACAAGACTCTAGACTTCACACCAGAGGTGGCCTCCCAACAGACCAAACCTCAGTTCTATAGACTACAGATTACTAAGAGTCATTCAGGAATGCGTTTATCAGAAACAGCAAGAGATGTCAAACATCGTTGATGAGCTGTAGTTATTAACGGAATGATATTTTATCAACAGAATGACATATTATATTTCACAAGGTAGGTGGAAGCACCCATCAGGATAAGTGGGCAATTATGTTACAGTTCTGTTGCAAATTAACTTCAGCATCTGTGTGCCATAAATTATCAAAATATAATGCAGTTGGACAAAGTTATTGCAAAAATAAAAGGGTTCAATTTTTTGCCCCACAGTGTATAAACGTGTAGTAGATTTTCTTAATGTACCGTTAAAGGTACCGGCGCATCGTGACATTTTTCATTACTGCGCCTTATAAATACTCTTATGTCCGTTATGATTTACTGATTCAATCAGTCGTACGCGCAGTAAAATGTTTAAAGTATGTTGTCAGCTGTATTCTCGCTGCTGACAACAAGCAGTTTCGTACAATTTTTAATATCGACGTAAATTTTAACAGTTTATCTGTCACCGTCTTAAAAAGTCAAAATAGAAAAGGATGTCACTCAACACGAAATTTACGTGTCGCGTTGCTTAGTTTTATCATTATATTATTTTACTCAACATCCTTATTCTCACTGCGAGTCTCTTAACCCATCCATCCATTTATTTTATTAACACTTCTTTGTGCCCGCTTAAAATTTACAGAAAATTACGGCAACGATGCACTTGAGAGTCATAATGGATGTCTGAGAGGTTTATCAGCACGAGGATGCACGCAGACGGTTGGTCGGCAGCAGTCTGCTCTGTTGATCCACAGACTCCTTTATTAATACGGCTGATCACTACTGAAAGGTCTGTCTGTGCTGCTTTAACGCCATCACGCAGCCATTAGCGCATCGCACATCGGCGGATTTGCGTCCGCAACTCTCGACGTCATCCTCAAAGCATATTAGCTGCTGTGCAGTTGATGCACGCCACGCCACGGCGCACAAGCAGACTACGCAGTCAATCGATGACTTGATGTCCAAGCTGCCGACAACTGTAAGTCACTGACCTACTGACACACATTCTGTAGGTTCTCTGCACAGAATATCCACACTAATACTAGAAATTCGCAGTCGAGAAACGAGAAATATGATTATGACGTATTATTAGCGACCCTCACTTAGGAGGCCGCTCGTGCGTTAAATCTCTTCCATCCGTCTGACCGTCTGTCCCGTGCCTGTGCCATTTACTGAACGTGTCAACACACCATTGTGCCAATGTGCCGTTTAACTGGCGGCAGCCCGCCGCTGCAACGACCGTCTCGCAGCAACAGGCTTGTTGTGTTAGCATGTGTACGTTGTCAGAGAGATCCTCTATCGTCTCAGGCTCTCAGCCATCTATCAGTAACCTAGACTTGAGCCAACGTCATCTTGCTGGTACTGAGCTCTTCTATACAGCAGTGTTTGTGTGGAAAATACAATTATTTTTGTGTCGTCGCCAGCCAACCGCTGTACGTGGTGGTCCTCAGTGACAGGTATTACTAGACGCAATGGAACGCAGTTGCTGCACCTCCAATTGAGCTCTCTAGTACTAAAACGGGCCATGTCCACTTTTTTACATTTTTCTAAAGAGGCAGATTTTTCATGTATATATATTCTATGCCTGTGTGAAGAAAAATCGGTACATGTACATGTAAAAAGTGGACATAGCTCGTTTTAGTACCAGAGAGCTCAACTGAGATCCAGCGTTCCCACACCTCAAGTCATAAAAACGCTCGGAGGCCCACAACTGCCTGTTTGGGCCCAAAGCTGATGTACAGTGCAGTTCCCTCGCCTCTGATTTCCCACTTTAACCGCTGAGGACACTGGCGAAATGTCTGCTTACTATCGTTAATTGTCATTACTTCTCTGAGTTGCGGATTAGAACAGTACAGACTACGGACGCAGTACTGCAGTGCGTTTCAATATGCAAATGAAACAAGTGCGAGCTGCGCCCACGCAAGTAAACAACATAGCATGTATTCGCTGTAGTCGTCGTCGTCCTGTCAGCTCGTCACGCACAATAACAACGGATCGTTCGTTCGCTCGCTCGCCACGTGATTAGTCACCATTATTAATTTTCTTAATAGCAAATGACCGTGTTTTTACAGCCTGGCAGGCGTGCGCTATTGAAAACAACGGCAGCGGCGGCGGCTGCTGCTGCAGCGGTCGGTCGGGCATCTGTTGCTAGCGCTGACGCCGGCCCGGCCGGACGGACGGCAGGTCGGGCGGGACAATATTGCTCCAGGCCCGGACGACTGCTGATACTAAAGCTGGAGATGAGATGAGTACAGACATTGCGTGGCCATCATTGTGACGCATCTGTTCATGCTTCAAGTAATTCACTGCGTTTGAATTCGGACAAAACGAACTCACATTTTCTACTTGTAGTCACTCATTTATGTCAGAACTGTGATATCAGCAATGAAAGACGCGACTACGTTTGAACGTTGGACATGGAAAACACGAAAACTGTAACATACGCATCTTTATTCAGCGTTGGACTTTAGAAGAGCAGGTACTGAATTGTAAAGGTAAAAGGAAGTGGATTTATATAGCGCCTTTATTGTAGTACCTCACATTCAAGGCGCATAGTGTTACCTGTAAATTACACTGTACCATGCCTCTACCTCGTAAGCGTTCACCAGATGGCGCCTCCCCAGACTGAGGTTGCGGAGATTTAATTGCAACCTACTACTCATTTATCTACCTCGAAAGGATGAAAGGCTGAGTCGGCCTGGTTGTCTGACCTACAGCGAACGGTTTACCCACATAAGTAAACCGGTTTGGCTTAGTGGTAACGCGTTGGCTTCGATCAACGTAGTTGCGCTACGTCAGACCCGGTTAGTACTCGGATGGGTGACCGTCTGTGGACGGGTAAACCATTTCGGTATGTAACCAGCCAACTAGGCCAACTCAGCCTTTCATCCTTACGGGGTCGATAAATCGAGTACCAACCTGCCCGGTTGGGGTGAAGGCGACCTGGGCGCGATTGCGAGAAAAAAGTATAACCAGGACAAGACAGAACAGGACAACCGAAGTCACAAAAGCGTAATATTTCACATATTTGGGGGAAAGCTGCCCGTAAAGCTACTGCAATTGAATTTTGCACAGGGGGAGATGTCCACGAGGTAGTTACGTGGGCAAAGTTTGATCTTTAAAATTTACGGGGTGTTTTTGTTTTACAGGGGGTTTTACAAAGACTTTTGGCACACTTATTACTGAGGCATCGGCGGGTATTTTTAGTTTCTTATCTCAAGACCTAAATATCATGAATTTAGCCTTAAATTGCTAATTTTCCCAATGCTTCAGTACTACGATATTAACTATAAAACTGTCACCATATTATTTTACTTACTTATTATTCAACTTACGGTTTATAATAGAACAATAATAAGATTTATTGCGGACGATAAAGTTTTTTTATCAGCGAGTGAGACAGGAGATGCGATTGGCTTCAGACACAGAAATATTGAACATCGATTATCTCTGAAATTTTATCTAAATTAAAGAACTTTTTACCAAGTTATATAAAATATCTTAGGCATGGGTCCGGTTTTTTGAGACACAGACCGTCAAAACGCTACCGTTGTTATGCGCAGCCGGTTCTAAGCCAATTAAAACCTTTTAACGTAGTCAATTGAGAATTGAATAAGCTCTATCCCTACCAAAAATAATTAGAAAACGTTGCGAATTGGTGAAGTTGATGTCATATTAATCGTATGGACAGAGTGTAGTAAGGAAAAGACCGAGATAACTGGTGCATTTACTGAGAATGGATAACACCATCAGACAATTCCAAATGATCTTGAATGACGTTCTAGAGTCGTCGTATACTAATGGCGACTGAAACATGGGCTAGCCAGGAAATTGTTTTTTATTACTGATTAATGGTGATAATTGATCAAAATGAACTAATTTATGAGATAATCGCCTCCATTTATGATATTATTTAAACGACCTTGAAATGACGTCTTAAGGTCGTCTTAGGTCATCGGCGATGAGTGCTTTGGCTAATCGGTGTATGGGGTTCCTGGTCAACAGACTCTGCTCACTGACAATATTGCCTTGTAAATACAAATAATGCACGTATTTAATATTCTATTTATTGACAAACTGCAATAGTCCGGTAGATAGTTTACGTACGTAGATGTCAGATCGAGAGCCGCAGACGGCGGTAAGTGGAGGCATTGTCCGTCCATTGCAGTCGTGATCCGACTCACGTGACCTGAAGGTCTCAAGTCGACCACGGTGACATTGAGCAGTCTCCTGGCGCACAACACCCACATGATCTACAGTGCGCGTTGTGACGAAGCAAGCAAACAAGCGTCTTTATTTGTCCAGAATATAGAAGACGTACACAAAACGAGTAACAAGAAACTTAGCTATCGCTAACAGGTCGCGCTCAGCAGCATATAACAGTCCTTCCGGTCGAATTTGCACATGTGTTGCATGTCTGTTATTTCTAATGACTTCGTACGTACTCATGCAAAACACCGAACGTCGGCGGCTGGTTTGCAGCCAATAGCAGCGCACCCTCATGCGTCGTCGCTAAAAATAGCGCACTGGTGTTATCTGCATGTACGCAGCGCAGTGTAAGAAAAATTTTCACGGACGCATGATTTCGTGCGGTTTTCTAGGCGGGCTTTCCAGAGTTAGGGTTAGGGGTTATGAGTCCCTGTGACCCAGGGTATGAAAGTTAGTTGGTTTCAAAAACTAGAGTCCCTAGGCTATCTGGCGGTGAAATGTAGCATACCTGGTCGCGACAAAAATTTGACGGTTAGTATTTTTTATATCGCAGATGCTCAAGCTCAACTTCCTGGTATGAAAGCAAACTCGAAATGGAAAGGGCGACCGTTGCCGATGATGTAATTTTTCGTTTCAACAACATGTTGTTGTGCTGTTAATCACGATAAAACATTCAATCAGTGGTCATTGCCTGGATATTGCTGAACGTTATATTTTATAAATGTAAAAAACTGCAGTTTATACACAAGTTAACAGCGAGCGACACATCTAAAACCGCAAAAATCACAAAAATCATCGCCTAAATGTCAATGTGCTGCTGAGTAATATCACCTTTTTGTGATTTTTGCAGTTTTAGATGTCATTCGCCGTTAACTTGTGTATAAACTGCAGTTTTTTACATTTATATTTGCAGTTTTATTACATTTCTGAGTTATTACAGCAAAACTGCCTTCTTGGACTGCCTCCACGAATCATTCATCCTAACTGGACTTGATCATGCTAATCAGTTTTTAGTCTTTTTCAACTTAAATTTTCTGTTTGATTCCACTTAGTAGACTAATCTGGGTACCCGTCAGTTTTTGGTGGCACGTAGAATACACAGTTGCATCATCATCATAATGGGGAGGGGAGTGGTACTCTCTTAACTCAGACCTGTACCTAGTTTGGTCTTAAAACTTGTGTTTGGCAAGGTAAACCTGAACTCATGTTGTGTACCAGTTTTTCAGTCGCGAGCTTCAACGGTTGCAGAAATAAATAGTGGGTCTCAAATTTTTCCGGATGCTCCCCTGGCCCAGACCCCCGCCAATTTTGGTCCTAAACGTCATTTTTTGGAAAGCTAGTCCCAAATCCAGTTTGTGTACCAAGTGTGAAGTTACTTGCTTTAACGGTTGCAGAAATAAGTAGGGGTCCCACATTTTTGGATGCTCCCCTAACCCAGATCCCCGCCAATTTTGGTCCTAAACGTCGTTTTTTGGAAAGCTAGTGCCAAACCCAGTTTATGTACCAAATTTGAAATTGCTAGCTTCAACGGTTGCAAAAATACACAGGGGGTCCCAAATTTTTTTGGATGCTCCCTGGCCCAGACCCCCGCCAATTTTGGTACAAAACGTCGTTTTTGGTAAGCTAGTCCCAAACCCAAGTTGTGTACCAAATTTGAACTTGCTCGCTTCAACGGTTGCAGAAATACGTAGGGGTCCCAAATTTTTGGATGTTCCCCTAGTCTACCCATTCCAATTTTGGTCCTAAACGTTGTTTTTTGGCAAGCAACACCCAGTACCCAAGTGGTGTAAAAATTTTGTAGCACACGTGAATGTGTGACGACGGCAACAGTGTGTTTCATGCGAAAAGCAATATTTGTATCGCCAAATTTGGGAATTTGGGGGCTAATGGGGTCAAGGGGTCAAAATTTCTAGTCGAAAATGTCATATGTGGAATCGCCGACCATGATTTGCCTATTCACTATGCAACTTTTATGGGGCTACGATGATGATTAAGGGTAGTTTACTCTTGAGCGTCCCCATTGTTAAGCGTTTTCAGGCAAAAAAACTTGTTTTGGGCCAAAAGTTGACGGTTTTGGGGGATAAATAGGGGTTTAATATTAAATTTAAGTTTTATAACCACGAAAAGGCACATCCTTGCGTGATTTCACGTCTAATGAGCTATCACGCGTAAAAATTCATCAACCGGTCTGACCTGTACGCGAGTCTCAGAAACAAGGTATAAATAAATAAATAAAAAGGCACAAAAACGTTATATTTCACCCATATGCCCAGAAGCCACCAATAGATGGATTTGTACCAAATTTGGTTTAGGGGGTCCTCTCGCGGACGTAATCAATTGTGCGGAATTTTGTTGTAATCGGCTCATGGGTTTCGATTCTGTGAGGGGTCAAATTTCGCCGTTTCCCATTGACTTGGCCGGTCGCCGTTAACACAGTGCTGGCGCTACCGCGCACCCTGTGATAACGCACTCTAGACGCTAACTACAACGTGTCTCGAACTGTAGCCTGTTAAGCTATACTCATTTATATTTAGCTTATCATTATTTCAGGTAACCACGGTAAAGTTTTCAAATTAACATAAGTACTAGCGCTGAATTATTAAACGCAATTCTGTTCATCAATTTCAGGATCTAAGATCTTTTATTTGCTGGCTATTGTTGGTGAATAAAGTTGCTTAAGATGTCATGACGAAGATCGCTGCAGCGGTCTATTGAAGTGAAACGTATACTACTGAGATTGGATTTGTGAATGTTTCATACGTGGGCTGAGGATACAGTTGCAAGGGGGAGACACGTGATCACTGTTTGGTTATCTTAAGAGTTCGTTCACAGATACGCCGGTGACGGTGAGGCGAGTATCCAATATATCTATCAACTTCCTAAACGCGGTGGTTTTCCATTGTTTTCATTGTTTTTGGTATATTGATTAGCCTACATTGGCCAACATAACTGCTTTTGTCAATTACGTACTGTTGAATCTTTTTGGCAAACGACATTGCTTTAATCTTTTTCATTCCTTACCACAGGCACTTTTAGCCTTACATTGTTTTTACTTTTACACTGTATCATCGTAAAGTATGCGATATTGTAGTTTACTGATAACTTCAACAACTGAGGTCGAAGCGACAAAGCTGGACAGTGTACAAAAGGCGACTAATGACAAAAGAAAGACCGACATATAACTGAAAATACCTGATGTGGAGGATGGTAGAGACCATATGACGACGGACAAGGAGATATATTCCGGGCCATGTTGACGTCAGTATGACGTCACGTCGGTGCTTTTGTTAATCGTTCGTTCTGTTGTAGCAATTATTTCGCCTAATGACCAGTTAATGGAATTTCTACAGTCGACGACAAGAAATGAACGCACGAGCGACGACGAGATGGTAGCGATGCGGTTGCAGTCGATTGAATCGAGCGACAATGGCCGATCGTGCTTTGCGCTGGTGCCGCCCACCAAGCGTGTCGCGGCGCCAGCTATTGCCTACAAGATGCTCGCCATCAGACGCTGCTCCCAATTGCCGCTTTCTATCGCTGATGCAGCGGTGCTGCTGCTGCTGCTGCTGCGCCGGGCTCGGTGGCCATGTAATGAGCGCCAACAGTAGCGGACCCGCCTTCCTCGAGCATGGACCGGCGGCGCGGTTCGTGGCTTGCCGTCGGTTCGAAGTCGTCCGTCCGTCACATCGCCTGTCTGCGATCGACTGCTGCTCGGCTATTGTAATGCCTTCGTCCGCACGCCCCCGTTGTCGACAGATATCGAAACGTTATTAATTAGAAATGAGTTGTCAGACGTCGAAACAATGCGATGATGATCGATCGATGCTGACAATGTCGATTTCAGTCACCTCCTAACAGCTGATTCACTGGAATAGCACTGCACAGTTCGATGATCTCATACACTCTTCACACGGCCAGAAGATGTTAGACCTGCGTATATCGTTAATTATGCGAATTGTTGAAATATCACACAATGAGCATTCCGTTTCCCGTTTATTGTCAATATGACACGTATTCTTACATAAACAAGTTTTCAGTTTTACATGCATTAATCAACGAACATCTTCTGTAAAATAGGAAGAATTGCCTCTGAGGAGGTCGTGTTACAATTGATTAAAAGTAAATGTGTTCCTGTGCTTTTTATGGCTTAGAATCTTGTGCTCTTAACAAATCGCAGATCGCTTCGCTTGACTTTGTTGTAAATCGATTTTTTATGAAACTCTTCAACACGAATAATATTGAAACTGTTCAAGCTTGTCAAGAGTTTTTCTCATTTGAATTACTTAGTGACCAATTGGCTAAACGTGCGGTGAAATTTGAAAGTAAAGTAAATACCGTTTAATTATTTCTGCTGTGTGCGGCATTGTATAACTCTGTAAATATAATAATGTAACCAATTGCAATTTATTTAAGCATTAGTTAAGTTTTCTTACATTTTTTTCTAGTTTTTTTCATTTTACATTGGCGAATAAAGATATAAAGATTCTCTCTCAAGACAGAAGAACTTTAGCATGCTGATTCTATGTTTTACTGTTTTTTATGCCTATTATCCTTGCAGCATAGAATGTCATCATAACTCTACATCTAGGCCAATAATACTGATTTGTTGTCACTTAATGAATAATTTGGAAATAAACGAGAAATCATCATAATACTCGCTGAGAATGACAGGTCCGCTGTACAAACACACTACACGGACTTGCGCTTTTTCATTGCGATTTCAGTTACAGCGTGAATATCCTTATTAAAACAGTTTGCAGATCATTGTAAAATACACGCACGTATTTAAATATTATAATCGTAACTTACTAGTGCATACAAGTCTACTGTATGTTTTAATTATATTTCAATGTATTAATTATATTTCACAACATTGTTGATCACCAATACCGGACTGTTACGATTAATATGACTTCACCAGTTGACAACTTTTACTATTTTTTTGGCAGGGGTAGACCTTATTCAATTCTCAACTGACTACAGTAAAAAGTTTTTAAACTGGCTTTGAATCAGCTGTGCAGTTTCCATAACAACAGACATATAGCGACTTAAGGGTCTGTGTCTCAAAAAACCGGACCGCTGTGAATACGATGTTTTGGCATAACTTGACAAAACGTTCTTTAATTTGAATAAAATTTCACAGATAATCTGTGTTCAGTATTCTTAATTAAACGTCAGTATTAGAAGGCAGTTGTTTATACAGCAGTGTATTATATAGCTGAAGCGGTTACCATAGCAATCCTCAAGTACGCTGTACGCGTCATCCCGCAGTTGATGCTGCCTTATGAACAGAAAAGTCGAATCTTTTGAACAAGTCGCGTTTCTAATCGGAACAGTGTGCGATGTCAAACGTTACACCAACTGTTCGAAGTGCCTTGACACAGGCCCACAATCGTTTTGCTACTCGTTTTATCGCTTTGTCGTTATGTTGTTTGAAGTACGTCAGCTAGAAATTCGCTGTTCGGGTGTGTTAAGTCGCTACTGTTGTTATGGAAACCACGTAGCTGGTTCTAAGTTGAATATTTTGCTAAGTGACTCAAGATCACTCAAGGTCATTCGAAATGACACTGTTAAGTAGAGCGTGTATAAATCCCTATTAGTTTTTTTATATCTGTATGTTGAACCGTTCATGAGATATTCAGCGTCAAAGAATGGCGCGACCTTGAAACTGAAGGCAGGGGTCGTTCAAGGTCATTGAAAATGGCGCCGTTCGATAGATCATATGCGACTTTCTATTGGTCGGCCATTGTAAGTATAGCTGTATGTTGTACCATTTTCAAGTTATTTGACTTGAATAATTGTGATCTTGTAAAGAGCACTGAAGGTCGTTCAAACTGGTACCATTCGAAAGATTGGGTGCGGTTTCCTATTCGCCTTCCACAGTAACTATGGCCGTATCTTTAACCGTTTATGAGATATTCAGCGTCAACGAATGGCGTGACCTTGAAACTGTGGGTAGGGGTGGTTCAAGGTCATTGAACATGGCGCCGTTCGATAGATCACTTACGACTTTCTGTTGGTCCGCCATGGTAAATATAGCTCTATCTTGTACCGTTATTGAGTTATTTGACGTTGAATAATATCGTGACCTTGAAATCTGGGTTAGAGGTCATTCAAGGTCATTTAAACTGGTACCATTCGAAAGCTTGGAGCGGTTTCCTATTCGCCTTCCATAGTAACTATGGCTCTATCTTGCATCAGTTCCGAGATAAAGCCCGATATTGGTCGAAAATCGTGATTTTTTTCATACCCCCTTGCATTCGATGCCCCCGTTAAAGGGTCGGAGTTCCCGTCGGAATATTGACGCATCGTTTGTTATGGAAAAACTAGAATGGTGGGGCTACCCGACGGTGAAAAAACTTTGAGGATATCTATAACCGTTTAGACTCCATACCGGCGTGTGACGGACAGACAGACAGGCAGACAGACGGACCGACATCTTGCCACGGCATAGTCCGCGCTATGTATACGCGTCGCGCGGTAAAAACGTAGTCATATGTTTATTTTGGAACACAGTGTAGTATACAAAGATAAACACGAACGACGGGGAATATTTTCGCCTAGATCCGGCTGTTACTAGGACCTCCAGCGGCCGTAACTTCGTTGCGAGTATATGAAACAAGCTAGTAAGAAATGTGATTTCTGATCATTTAGTTTTCGAACAGGTTGCATATTTTGTAACATAACACAGCATTTGTAGTATTTGTTTCTGCATCTGAATAACTCGTGTATTTGTGTTTTTGTTTTTTAATACACTGTGTCCAGAAAAAAGGTGCCACTGATTTTTTTACTGTAACTTTTACAAATATTGACGGATTTTCATAATTTTTCGTGCACAACTTCACAAGAGAATGTCAAAGTTATTGGCATAAGAATTTATTGCCATACATTCGTTATGTTGCTACCATACCGTGTGAAAGTCTCAGACACAAAAGTAACACATTTCACACTAATATTAGCACTTTGCACACGTTTACATCGATCACATTTACAGAAACCAGTATCGATGAAACAAACAAAACACAGCAGAAGTCAGAGGCGCAAAATTTATGTTCAAAATGTCCACCATTCATGAGAACACATGCATTCAAACGACTACGCCACTGCGCAATCGCTGCCGCGATGACAGTGTGGTCCAGCAGCCTCCACTCCCTCAGCAGACGTTCTTTCAACTCCTTCACGTCATGGATCCGCGAGCGGTAGACCCTCTCTTGAAGCATACCCCAGATGCTGTAGTCCACCGGATTCAAATCTGGCGAATTAGGTGGCCACATCTCTGGAGGGCTAAACTCTGGCGTCTCTTTCCAGCATGGTACCAGTGTCACGTGGACGATGTGCCGGTGCTCCATCTTGCTGAAAAACGTAGTAATCCCCGAAATAGAGCGGATATCCCGCAGAAGCCGTATGTCCGCTCTAGAAGAAAAAAGAAGCATATTCAGCAGAACTGTATTCCGGTAATAGTCACCATTGACCTTAACCCCTGGTTCCAAGAAGTGCAGCTGCGTAGCACCAAGACTGGACACTGCCACCGAAACCATCAGCGATTGCGCAGTGGCGTAGTCGTTTAAATGCATGTGTTCGCGTGAATGGTGGACATTTTGAACATAAATTTTGAGCCTCTGACTTTCTGCTGTGTTTTGTTTGTTTCATCAATACTGATTTCTGTAAATGTGATCGATATAAGCATGTGCAAAGTGCTAATATTGGTGTGAATTTGTGAAATGTGTTACTTTTGTGTCCGAGACTTTCACACGGTATGGTAGCAACATAACGAATGTGTGGGAAGAAATTTTTATGCCAATGACTTTGGCATTCCCTTGTGAAGTTGTGCACGAAAAAGTATGAAAATCCGTCAATATTTGTAAAAGTTACAGCAAAAAAATCAGTGGTACCTTTTTTCTGGACACGGTGTAGTTTCGCTTGCTTTCCTTGTTCATTTCAGTCTTCGTTTCATTTCACGGTATTAATTGTATCGTCTATGCAGATCGACAATACGCGAAGCTTTCGCCCACGTTTAAGTGACATCAGTCGGTTTATTGTCAGTGTTGACACGCAACTTTATCGTCATCTAAGCCGCCGTCTTGCCCCGGCGCTACTGGTAACACTCCTGTGAAGGCGATGCTTGATTTCCTCTGACGATTGTCGCGCCACGTCGAGTAACTTGGAACGTGGTCGGCGTCGTCGTCGTGGTCGTCGTCGTCGCGGTCGTTTGAACGGCGCGTGGCGCTGGCGCTGAGAGACGCGAGGCTCTATGGACACACTTAACTCGCATGCATTATTAACCGGGCGTGGCGCGTAACCGACACCGGGAAATCTCATTAGTCGCGTCGCGGCGTCTGTCGCGCTTTCGCGCCCACCGTGAATAACTCTCTCGACCGATTGGACCGACAGCGCTCTGCACCTCACCTGGACTCAGCACTTGTCGTCAGAGTTCGAAGTCGCTACCCAGAGTGCAATTTTATGACCGAATATGTGAAGCCATTCTGTACTCGCTAAGCCGAGTGGAAATAAACACGCCAACTCATTCAGCACATAGCTGATCCGCTCGGTAGCGTGGATCAGCGGTTCGCTACGACCTGGTTAAACCAGCCCATATAGGTAGAAAGGCTTGTCTCGCATTAACCGGCTTTGATACCCGAGTTTAATCCATTGACAAGTTTCGCTTATTGCCGTCTAAATTATGCACAAAGTTGTCGATTCGACTTGTTGATCCCTCTATTTCACGCGTGGTAGCTTATAGCTGCACACAGCGAATACTAGCTACGGTCTGTCCGTCCGTCTGTCCATCTGTCCGTCACAAGCAAGTACGCGTGTTGAGGCGAGTGAACATAGGATCATGCGGTTTTTATCGCGCGTCAGCACACTGACGCGCGATATTGATATAGCAATTCTGTCCGTCTGTCTGTCCGTCTGTCCGTCCGTCCGTGACGTTCCGGTATTAGATGAAAACGGCTTAACATATCGTCACAGTTTTTTCACCATACGGTAGCCCAATTATTCTAGTTTTACCAGCATTAAAAATTTTCACAAAATTCTGACTGGGTCCCCCTGTGGGGGCGCTAAATACAGGTGGGGTATAAAAGTTGGTTAAAAGCAAATGCATCCTCATCTTACTCTATGGCCTGGAAGTTTGTGAACTCAATAAGTCCCAAATGGCCTCACTGGATTTTACTATTAACCGATTTTTTATGAAGCTTTTCAGCACCAGTAATATTAAAATTGTTAAATCTTGCCAGGATCTTTGGCTTTGAATTACCTAGCACTCTGTTGTCCAAACGCATAGCAAAATTCGAGTCAGTGTATTATAATCCATGATTATTAATGATGAATAGTGTCGCATTACTTCCGTGTATAAAGTTTGATCTAATTAGTATAAGTTGCGCTTTGTTATATGTTGTGTACTATCTAGTTAAGTTCGTTATTTTATATATTTTCTATTCTTCTTTATTTTGTTATTATGTCTACCTTTGGCGAATAAAGCTGATCATAAAAATGTCGCGATTTTCTACCAATAAGTCGCTGCATCTCCAAACGATACAAAATATCGCCATAGTTACTATGGAAGGCGAATAGGAACTCGTATGCGATCTATCAAATAGTGCCATTTCCAATAACGTTGAAAGAACCCTAACCCTGTTTTCAAGGTCACACCACTCTTTGACGCTAAATATCTCACAAACGGCTACATATACGGCCATAGTTACTATAGACGGCGAATAAGAAACTGCACCCAAGCTTTCGAATGGCGCCAATTTCGATGACCTCGAGTGACCTCTAACCCCGATTTCAAGGTCACGATATTATTCAACGTCAAATAACTCAAAAATGGTACAAGATAGAGCTATATTTACAATGGCCGACCAATAGAAAGTCGCATGTGGTCTATCGAACGGCGCCATTTTCAATGACCTTGAACGACTCCTAACCTGGTTTTTAAGGTCACGCCATTCTTTGACACTGAATATCTCACTAACGGCTACAGATACGGCCATAGTTACTATAGAAGGCGAATAGGAAACCGCACTATCGAACGGCACTAAATTCAATGACCTTGAGTGACCTGTGACCCACATTTCAAGGTCACGTCCAATAACTCGTCTAATAGTAAGTCGTGTATGATCTGTCCAATGGTTCCGTTTCCGGTGACCTTGAGTGACCCTTAACGTAGATTTCAAGGTCACGGAGATGCCCTCGACGAATTGTGTGCGCAGCTGACGCGCGATCTGTTTGCGATAGCTAAGTTCTTGTCTCGTGTAGCGCAGGGAATCCAGTCTGTTAAGACTGAAACCGCTGATCCGAAATAAATATGACGATGATGATGATGATGATGACGATGATACTAAATTTATTACGGCAGTTCATAGGGGAAGACCCCGAGTGGACCATAAACGAGACGGGTGAGAAAAACGGCATAAAATGGTAATTTCTGAAATTTTGTCGCAATATCTCGGAAATTGTTGGAGGTGCGACTTAGGTTACCATTAGCCACTAATAGGAAACCGGTTATAGGCTTTCGACTGGTACCAATTTTGGTGATCTTGAATGACCTTGAACTAAACATCATCACTTTACACTATGTCGCTTTTTTGGGAGCTTGCTGCATGTGTAAAGCTTTTTACTGCACGTAATACACACTGTCGTATCGTATCGTATCGTATCGTACAGGCCAATATTGTCAGAGGCAAAAAGTTCGCGTCTCTATATTTTAGCGATGAACAGATGGTACACAAATTAGCAGGTGTCATACTTTGAAAGGGCATTGAACATGTGAAATCAGCTATTTTTGGTCTTTGCGCTAACAATGTCGAGATTGACAAGTGAACACAGAGCCGCATTATAGTTTTCAGTGTCGTGAGCTCGCGGAAGATTGTTTTCTGTAACGTAGGCCGCTCAGCATCTCTTGTTGAACACATCACATAATGAATCTCATGCTTGCGATAGATAAATAGCGTATGTTGCATCTACATAAGAAGATATTTCACTATTAGACATTCTTCTTAGCCTAGTGAAAACGAATCGGACTAACTCGTAGAATAAAATATCGAATTTCGGCGTCGAGTCAAAAAAAATCTAGACAAAACCAAGCGAGTTGCGCTCATTTATCTGCATATAGCGTCCATGACCTACGGCTGCAAAGTATGAATATTTGACAGTTTAATCTAACGCTGTCGGTTACTATATGATGACCTAAAGAGACTGTGGGTCAGAGTAGGTCAGCTGAGGGTCAGACCGTCAGCGTGCTATGACGTGGAGAGATGACGCAGTCAATGAACGTCGACTGGACGCTGACGGACGACCGTCGACCAAAAGTTAATCGATGGAAGGTCGGTGAAATGAGGTCGAGGCCCGCAACCGATTTATGAACTGTAAGTGGGAATTTCAGTCACGCATCAATCTGTCAGTCAGCTGGCTGTGCGCGTCCATACGGAGTTGATTGACAGTCAACGCACTAACATCCCCCAATGAAACCGTCGCCACAGCGCAGAAGATGTGATCGAACCTTTGCCGGCGGAGCAAAGGTTAGATGCAAATGCAGATGGGTAGTTAGTGAGTGAAGACCGGCGTGCATCAGAGGGATACTGATGCTAGCTGGGTGGTCTGTCCTGCACTGACCATCTAATGAAGCGGGTACGTGTTGCGCCTGGCGATGACCGATGTCATCAGTAGACAATCAACACACTATTTGTTTCTTGGATAACTGTAGTAATACGGCGATATAATTACATCGCTGTCGTGTGGCTGTTGCAGTTACGTATTACGCTGAACGCGATAATGTCGTGACCGGCAAACTAATACCTATCTGAACACATTTAGCAATGACTATGACTGCTGTGGCATGCAGTAGAATGTTTTACAGTAACAAGTAACATCCCATCTCGTATAGATGAGACAAGAAGCTTAGCTATCGCTAACAGGTCGAGCTCAGCATCATATAACAGTCCTCCAGGTCAGATATAACGGTAGAAATAATCGCTGACATATATGGCCGACCGTTGTAACTGACTTCGTATATTATAATACATTGTATTTTTGAGATGGAACCGTTTATAGTACATAAAATGACCGTCAAATGTCATCCAGGTCACTAGCAACGTTAAACTTTTCGGCAATATTTTTACACGAGTTCGTACATTAGGCATCTGGGGAAGACCGTGCAAAATTTCACGAAGATCGGCGCAAGGGAACCCCTCTAACGAGGGCGTCGAATGCAAGGGGGTATGACAAAATGACGATTTTCGACCAATATCTTGCTCTATCTCACAAACGGTTATAGTTAGATGGACACATGCAGCGAGACAATTTGTAAGCATCGAATTCTCTTTCCATCCATACAACATTTAGCGTGATTGCCCCAGGGGCGTCCCCAGGGGAAACAAAAATGTGGTAAAAATAGCGATTTTTGGACTTA
>Ga0209149_1000384_pt1 | contig 18534 bp, 9 predicted proteins | sample WorMetTyACAVOLI2_FD_187423 | JGI IMG/M metagenome (GOLD analysis project Ga0209149, IMG submission 187423) | Marine gutless worms symbiont microbial communities from Max Planck institute for Marine Microbiology, Germany - Olavius algarvensis... ... | reverse complement strand
GTTGATAAGAGCTAGAGTGGTGCACATGATCACGGCGCTTCGTTGATAAGAGCTAGAGTGGTGCACATTATCACAGCGCTTCATTGATAAGAGCATCGATGAATGGAGACGTCGCCTGCAGTGTGTCGTGGATCAGAATGGCGGACATGGATCAGAATGGCGGACACATTGAACACATGTTTCATTGTCTGTATCGTGCAACCATTTGTTGTTACAGACGATGTGTGTTCAAGTACATTTTCTCGAGTACAGCACAACGTGCAGATTAGGCCTGTCAGACATGCTGATAGACGTGGCGCTGTCTAGCATGTTTTGCTTTGATTAAGATAAAATTGACATCATGTTACAGTCAAAAGTGGTAGTTGTCCCCGTTTAATTTGGCCCACCCTGTATGTATTTAACGGAACTGCGGGTATGAGATGTCTGTGCATCTAGTTAAGCACTCACCTTCTGATACGCAGGATGGCAGTGGTCAGTGTAATGTGTTGATAAATGTTTGCCGGTTGATGAAAATTTGTAACTGTTTTAATCGCTTATGAAATGTATGCAGTGTTGCTGTGCAAGCAGTGTTGGGGTATAGTGCACTTAGCTGAATTAATGCATGTCCAGTTGCTGAATTAGCTGACCAGCATGCCACTCAGTGGTGCTTTATTGCACACGTTATTAAGCCCACGCCGCAAAGGTGGTGGCTTTACACAATAGTGATGTCTGTCTGTTTATCTGTTTGTTTGTCTGTCTGTCACATGAAATGCTTCACAGCAACTCTGGTGCGGCCGCAGAGTGGATGCGAGGGCTGCAGAGTGGCCACCTCCCCAAGGGTGTCACACGTTTTCTCCCCCATGAAACCCCATGAAATTTATGCTTCTAAGTAAAAAGTAATGGTGTGGCACATTGTCGCAAATATGCCTGTGATGTGCTACCGCTTCCCGTAAGTCAGCACTGATCTCTGCTAGCCAGCTTGTTCAGCCAGGCACCAGCACTACACTGTGAGACCACGGATACGGGCTGGTGTATCATGCGATATGCCTGTTTACTCCTCCAGCTTTCTCCGGGTACTCATTCCAGCCTGCCACAGAGGACGGGCTCAGACTGAGTAGACCTGGGTGCCTGGTTCTGCGCCGAGGTGGTTTACCCGTCCAAACACGGTCACCCATCCAGGCACTAACCGGGCCTAAACACGGTCACCCATCCAGGCACTAACCGGGCCTACAACTACTACTACAAATGTTAGGATTATAGTGCTGCCATCACATAGTTGTGGGGGCAGTTTACAAAATCTATGTCTAAAACATCTAGTGTAGAGTAACTACGTTGATCAAGTCCAACATGATACCACTCCACTAAACCTTGTGGTGCGCGCTACTTGTGGCATCCATAAACGTGCTACACAAAGTCTTGTTGTATTGTCTTTGCATTTAGTTTCTTTGCATTTCTTTTGTGTGTCAGTAGTATTATGATGATAACTCGGTCTGTAGTAGTGTTGTGTTATCTGCAGCTCACGCAGCTTTATGTTTATATATTGTTTAGACGTTTTTTATATTTTTGAGCATGGGAAGATATTTTAGGACCTAGAAATGAGAATCTCTCGGTCAGCATATTAATTCAAAATGTTGATAAGTGATGTTGTAAGCATCGTCTTAGATTGTTGATTGAACTTGACAGCTGTATTTATTACGTTGCAGATGTGTGCAGTAGATTTGATACTTGCCTCACTCTGATGATGGCTGGCGAGGTAGTGTTACATTTGGTACAGCGAGGAGGGGCTTGGGCGGGCTAGGGCCCCACCCATGCCCCTCCTCGTTGTACCAAATGTAACATCCCACCCATCAACGGCCAATGTACCAATGACTGTATTGCTATATGACGTTCCATTGCTCTGTGGTTTTAATGTGGCAATTAAAGGGCTAATTTTATTATCTTTCTTGCGTTTGAAGATGATGCCAAAAATGTCTCAATGCAGCTCTGAAAGCAAGGCTAAGGCCTGGAACTTTCAGACCATGGCCAAGGCTAATGCCATAAAAATTGGCCACCCTCGAGGACTACATCACTGGTGTTTTGCCCCAATATACTGGCACGATTGCACTACCGCTGATCGTCTATTCTGAAAATTTTGTGACGACAGCTGGAACTCTGATCCTGCTAACACAGTTACAAACGAACCGTAGAGTGAAGACACTGCCTGGCCAGCCAGGGGCGTAGATCCGTGCGTGGACAGGGGGACATGTTCCCCTACTTTTTGAAGTGGAGGGGACACCCTGTGTTTTGTCCCCCTTACTTTTTTGGGAGTAGACATCGTTTGTAATGCACAGCACTGATTACATACATCGCAGAAGCGGTTGAACCATGTCATGGTTTGTCACGTCCACCATGATCTTCTAATGCAGCTGAACTGCAGGGACATTGCCCAAGCCTTCATCAACAATAAGAATGACACTCGCAAACCAATCTTTGGAGAGCTGTAATTTTCGGTGGTGCGATAATTCATGGTCGTTACCAGATTATCTTCATGTAGACTGTAATTCACGCTATTTGGCGTTGCAGGAGATCGGACTCGGCTAAAACTGTGACTAGGATTATTGGTTAGAAACAGTGTCAATATGATTATTGATTAATGTTTGTCAGACGTTGCATTTTCTTTGTCAGGAGTAGAAATAACACAGTCCTACTCCTGACAAAGAAAATGCAACGGCCCCTCCTTGCTGTACCAAATGTAACAGCCCACCCATCAACGGCCAGTGTACCAACTTCATATCATTCGATGTGGTACTATAATTGCCTTTTGAGTCTAAAGGGTTAATAATAGTTATAATAACAAATTAATAATAATTTATGTGTAATTAATAATAAATGAATATCTATGGAAAAACAATCAAAATTTAGTTCATTACCTATCCTGTCAGATGTAGTGCGTAGTATCTTAATTTCTGCTCTGGTCATATGCATAAAGTCTTTGTCCTCTGGGACCTGTAGCCTTGGCCTTAGCCTTGATGGTCCAGGCCTTGAGGGTTGAGGCCTCGGCCTTAAGATTTTGGCCTCGACTACATCACTGCAAAATGCGAGGGACCAGTAGTGCCGTCTAGCAGGTACCAGTAAAGCTGGCACCAGGTAACTGAAATAATGGCGCCACCTAGTGAATGTCGATAAACTTGTGACGAGGATGTTGTGCTTTGCACTGCTCGTTTACAAATGACAACTGTGCCAATCGGGTATTGCAGAGGGGTGTGCGGAAAACTGAAAATCGATTCGCATTCAGTTTTGAAAACCAGACTCTCCAAAAATTTGACATCTATTAAGACAGTTTTCCGGCAGAAACTATGTGCAATCCACGATTCGAATTAAAAGTGACAAAAAATAACTTGGCTTGCATTTAATGTGCAGATAATGACTGTTTTAAAATACCGCCGAAAGAGAGTTTAGCGTATAGGTTTTAGAATGCAATTACATTACTTACTTGTTGCTGTTGTATGCTCAGTTCATTCAACATATCAGTCAGTATTCCTGTAATATTTGTTGTAAATTAACTGATCAACTGTTACGTAAATAGTAAATAACTATAATATCCACACCGAACCGCTTTTTTAAAACCAAACCAAACTCATTCCAAATCAAATGAGTTTTTTTCAAAACCAAAACCAAAATAAAAAAATCTATTCCGCACATCCCTAGTATTGTCTTGCACCTGGATACCAAGTCGCAAACTGGTACGTGGGTATGCGGTGCCTGTTCCAAGCAGAGACTATATAGGCCGTATATAATCTCCGGTTCCAAGCACGGAATGTGTGATCGTTTTTCACTACTCGCGTGAATGTATATACACCACGTAACTTATTTGAATATGCAGTATTTGACTGTTTGTGTGTTAAATAGTCTGATGGCATTTAAGTCAGTTTTTGACACGAAGTGAAGCTGTAAAAGCTGATGCGAATTGGAACTGTTGACATTTGTACATTTACTGCTGATATTATCAAAGTATTGTTTTTGATAATATAAAAAAAATATTAACACGAGGTAAAGGTTTTTCACTTGTTATTTTGCCTCTTTACAATCAATCTTGTTGATGCTGATGTCAGAACTGTGTGGGTTAATGTTGACGCATAAATTTAGAGTAACTGATCAAATCGCATTTCTATCCCGCCTCTGAAGTCACGACCGAAGGCGGGATAGAAATGCGATTATTATTTAATTAATTGTTAATTACAAATAGTCAGCTTCGAATAAGTTGCTGTGTTGACAAATTCTAGGAAGTTTATTGTCAGGCTTTATTCGTCCAAGTGAGTAGTCTTCGTATTGGCTTGGCATAGATTTCAGTGCCATACGCGACGTGAGGATGCACAAACGCAAAATAATGTCTCTAAGCATTTTCAGCAGATTCCACTAATTTATCATGTATTATAATTCCAAGGTATTTACAGCTAGTAACTTTTTCAGTTGGTTGCCCACTGACTATAAGATTACCATAAGAAGCAGGATATGCAAAGAATAGCGTGTTTTAGATACATTTAAGCATTACTTATTGGATAGAAACCAATTGTTTAATCGTGTACTCACATCATACCTGAGAAAATGATTATTCTACGCATCTAAAGATAATTCATCTATTGGTTAAATGTTTTTGCTCACAGCAGTGTAAAGTGGACGTCAGTAAAATTGATGATACAAAAAATGGGATTTACCAATTTTAAGATAAAATCATTCAATCAATCAGAAGAGGATTAGAGTGACATTAAACGGTTATGACTGAAAACTATGGAGTAAAACTCTTCCGCAAGATGTTTCCTGACGGGATGATGTCTTAACGGGCTGCAGTCACTTTCAGTCAAATTAGGATAATGCACGTAATGTGTAGTCGACCATTACGCTGATACGGGTCTACGCTGCAACTGTTGTCATTTACTCCGATCAGTGTATTTTGCACATCAAAATTCCATCTTCTGTCGGAAAACATTCCAATCAAGCTTTGCGTCACGCTTTCGCTTTTCACTCGCTGACAAAATGAAATGTTTATCTTCAGTGGTATGTCTCATTGTTGCAAAAGCACTATTGCGTGTTTCTGTTTTAGATGTAACTTTATGTACAGACTGTACTTAGCATTTATTTTTGCCGCGCGATCCTATGCAAGCGCGGCTATGTCGACATGTGGTGTCCGTCCGTCACGTTCGTAAACTCTGTCAAAACGAATAAACATATCCTAAATTTTTCACCATCGGGTAGCGAAACCACCGTAGTTTTTCCATATCAAACGGCGTGATAATATTCCGACGGGAACCCCCCAACGGGGGGCGTCGAATGCAGGTGGGGTACGTAGGCTAAACTCTCGATTTTGAACCAATTATGTAGCTTTGCGATCGGTAAATGCTGCGCCGTGGTTAGTTTATTGCACTTAGCGGCCGGGTTTTTGTTGACTGAGGGTATTGGACGACCAAGGGCCACGCGCTATAAGCAGTCACTGTCGTCCGTCTGTGACTGTGTAGTGCTAGACAGACCAAGCGCGGTCTCGCGCTATACACAGTCACGGTCGTCCGTGAATCGTATGTATGACAGCAAGGCTCGATGTTACGCCAAAGACAACAGAACAGAATGGAATTGTACGCACCGGTAAATCCGAAGCAGAAGTAACTAACAATAAAAAATGCGCTGTATTGAAGCTAACTACTGACAGACACGAAGCATCACGCGGCCTTTTTGCGACAGCAGAGCTATTGATGTGCGACTGCCATGTTTATTAGTAAACGCGTTTACAGCTTAGGCTACATTGCTGTTAGCAAAGAATATTTAACATAAATTATCTTAGACAAAATACGCTATATTGGCTTAAATTTTCGTTCAGATTCGTTGACTTTTAGTAATGTAAGGAAACAAAAAGGGATGATCATGATCTGCGCGAACGCATCATTAACGTAGGCCAATCTTAAAAGGCGCGTTTATAGCGACACAACTCAACTCGACGTCGAGTTGTCGACACGTTCACATCGTGAACAACTGTCACCTATCAATGAACGTAGTGACCCAGTTGACTCAGTTTGTAGGTCGTGACGTCATAAACAAAAACACGACTGACTTGGCTGTACGATGTTCAACTGGGTCAGTTGAGTTCAGTTGAGTTGTGTCGCTATAAACACCCCTTAAGAATAATAACGGTCCCAATACGGAACGATTCGGAACGTCACAAAAAACGCAAGTAACGTGACTGAGTGCCAGCGAAGTATGTAAATTATTACTTTTTGACCATCGGTAAATATATTATTATTATTATTAACGACAGTATTTATCCTTCCATAAGCAATGCTTCAAGGGCAGGTAACAAAAGGTCAGTTGTCAGCCGAACGATTGTCCATATTAATACATATTAGTTAAATGTGCCATAATACATGGCAGTCACTGATTGAAAAAATAATAAGTCTGACAGATTCAGTGGTTTGCGAAGCCGACATCTATTAAACGACTGCAGCTGTGGAAGCGAGTTACAACAAATTTATGCCCCAGCCCCACCAACGCTTACCAATCAGCGGGTATTATATGCTGTATGCATCTCGTACTAGCTACCGCCGTTTGCATATAAAATTATATGAACTAAAGTCTTCTAGAACAAAAGGAATCCTGAGTAGTCTGATTGCACGAACCTTACTTATCTTTAAGTAGAGATTATCTCCGGCGTTAGTCGAGCGAAAATAGCGTTGTACGCAACGCACCGCTATTAATTAACTAGCACTAGTCCCAGGTGCAACGACATACTGATAGGCATAAGTGGAGATTACCGTATCATACTTAGCTAAGTGATGATCAGAGAGATTGAATTCCATCTCTCTGGTGATGATTCAAGTAACGTTGGTGCAATCTGCCATAAGTAAGTAAATGAATTAATAAATTTAAGAATACCGAATAGGGAACTAAGGGCACTCGGTACAGAGCGCATGTACCTCCGACAAAGGTCTTCCCATGCCTCGCGATGTATAAAACCATTTTAAAACTACGCCTCGCTGCATCGACGGGCGGCCAATACGTATACGTGAGATTTTCCCGACGTAATAAAATTCTGCGTTGCAGCGCTTTATCGGAGATATCGGAGAAAGCAATCCGGTTCCGGCATCCGGACTATAATCCGGATCGGGCTCAAAAGTTAATCAGTTCGTCCATGTCCCGACATCTGTCGACACGCAACATTTCATCCAAATCCATGCACACGCTTTTGAGTAATCTTGCTAACAGACAGACAGACAAACACGGGCGAAAACATTTACTTCCTCCTTTGTCGGAGGTAAATAATATATAACGGTGCAAAGATTGTTCCGTTATTGTTCGCTGATTGCGCGCTGAACACTTTACTGTCATCTCAGTCATCTGTGCTCATAGCGGCTTCGCCCTCTACCCTCTTGCAAACTCCGCGCCTGAAGCAAAAGATACTCGAGTAGGCACAAATTGCCTAATTTTGATACAAGTTTCGATTTGCAACCGTCGATGCATGAAATGCACGTTATGTTATGTTAGCAATCCATCACTGGTGCACCGACAACGCGCATGTTTAATGCAAGTCAGAGAGGCGCGGATTCAGCTGCAGACGAACGTGATGCAATCCATTTCGTCAATTTGTTAATGACATTAGTGGCACTGGCGCTCGGTTCGTGCCGTACGACGAGGCACACGACGACCCCGGGAGAAGTCGAACCATCTCGGCCAATCACGCGACCCCGGAAATCATGGCGTCCGTCGGCGCCATATCTGGCGTCGTAAAGATTATTTCCGGTGTGTCGGCCTACGTGACGTCAGTCGACCGAGATGCAGTGCCGACGCTGGCGGATCGATAAGGTGTTCGGAGCGGGCGTTCGACAGAACGCCGACGAAGCGAGCAATTCCGATCAGAGACTGAGATATCTCGGTGACGCCGTTTTCGACGCTCAATCGCTTTCGGGTCCAACAGGCAGATCGATCCGTTTTTCGAGGTGCACGTCGACAACGCAAACGTAGGCCGATGTACGTGCGGTCATTATGAAGTCTGCACCGTTATATCTGACGCACTTTATACCACCCGCGCAGCCATCGCGTAGTGAAGGTGGTATTGTTTTCAGTACCGGTAGTGTCTGTTTGTGGGTGGGTGTGTGTGTGCCTGTCTGTTTATTAACGCGATAACTATTGAACCGTTTGAGACATCGTCGTGCAATTTTTATGTGAGCAAGAAACGGTCAAACGCTCGAACGAGTTCGAAAATGGCTGCGTTCCGATGCATTGCAAATGGCGATTAACGTCTCTGACGTTCCAGTGTTTGCTTGTTTGTAACAGGCACCGTATGTCTACAAGGTGGCCCGAAAGTGAAGCCACTTTGATTGCTCACAGCCTTAAAACGCCCAAGCGAGCAATCAAACAAAGCACCCTTACGTTTGGGCCACCCTGTAGCGCCAACAGTGCATGCCTATAATGGCACAGCATGTTTGCCACGCGTGCACCAAAGTCTGCACGACTGTTGTATGCGACCGTAGAGAAGTTGCATGCGCGCTTCGTGGCTTGAACAAAAATCTGTGAAAATGTGCGCGTATTTTGAATGGAAAACTTACCGAAGCATTGTGCGTGAACAACATGACAAAAACTTGTGAAATCCTTTATTTCTTTAAGAAGTTAAAGATACGTTGTTTAGGGGCACTGATTAAAGTGTGAGAGAGCTGAGAATGTTGATAATATTTTTCTATAACTTGTTTATAACTTCTATAACATTTAGTTAAGATGTGCATGTTAAACTGTTAGGAGGCAGGCATTTTACAATGGTCACAGTTAGGGGTGCGTAGTTTTGTGGAAAACACAGAATATAGGCCTACGTATTAAAATAATATTCTTTAACACAACCCGAAAATTGTAGCTAAATTATTTGCGACGTTCAGGTTGTGTTAAAGAATAGTATTTTAGTATTTAAATTACCAACCTAATGAACGTTTTCCAGTATAGGCCTTCGTGCTACTTCAACTTCGCTCATTTAGATATGCATCACCTCGTCTTTGGAATCAACTTCCAGATTCATTCCGTCAGCCTCACAGTCTTGTCTCGATTCACCTCCTCATCTACTTGTCAACCCATCTCTCTCATCATCCCCGCTCTCGTCATCCATCACTCCTTCACTCTTTCACTCTAGGCTCAAAACCTAACTTTTCAACAAATCCTTCCCACCGTAGATTTCTTTTACCTACTGGACTGCCTCACGATAACGGGACTGGACCGGACCTATCACGCTCATCATTTATTTTTAGTTACACATTTTTTTGTTTATTCCGTGTGGTAGACTAAGCTGGCTACCCGTCAGCTTTTTACTGCACGTTAAATACACACTATCGTATGGTTCGTAACTGCGATTCGAAGAAGGCTTGAAAGTGAGCCAGCCAATCTCAACTTGCATTGATTCACGATTGTGTCGTCTGAACCATTCACGTTTCGCGAGCCGTTTGAACCACGACTCAATGATCCGTTATCAGTTCTGACACTGCAGGGTCGGGCGCGTTCATATTTTTAGAAACAAATCCGACTGATCTGACCGATCTAGATCAGATCGTAACTAACCTAGATCAGCCAGATCTGCTGTGGCTAAAAAGAACGGAACGGACAGATCAACAAAACGACCGATGCGATCGGACGCCCGTTCTTTTTATCGTTCCTAGCTGATTTGAGCGTTAGAAAACAAAACCAGTTAGACAGTTTCATAGTCACGAGCTGCAGATTACATTATGTTAAACGAAATAAAATTGTGAAATAATGACGAGACTCCAGTTTATTTGTCACATATAACAGCATTGTAATGTAGGCCTAGACTGAACGTCATTTGCAACCATGCCCTGCAGGGCATGCTGACGATAAACTGACGACGGCATAGCTCTGACAACGGGCCGACGTCTACTGTAGGGCCTATACATCCACGAGAGAAAGAAAATGCAGCGGTTAAACATCAAATTGATATAATAACTATACACAGCTCCGTTATGTTATATCGTCTTCAACTTCCGCATCGCCTTCGTTCTCACGCCTCTGTTATATTCATGCACACAATATTGTATAATGGACGTCATCTAACGAACAAAGCTATATGCGAATTATAACAAAGATCACTTTACGCAAGTGACACCAGTTGTCGTTGATAATTTGATATATATATCAAATATATGGTCCGCTGTTAACCAGCTTCGCTTATAATAAATTCGAGCGACCAGCAAAGCACTGACCTTACTGTCAGTGTTGGCGCCGCTGACTCCCCTATGTCAGCATTCGTCAACTGTATCATGGTGATTATTGTACTACACTGTGTCTAAAAAAACCGGACCGCTACGATTAATATGATATAACTTCATCAATTTACAACATTACTAATTATTTTTGGCACAGAGAAACTTTATTCAATTCCGAATTCAATAAGTTAAAAATATTTTAAATTGGCTTAGAATCAGCTGCGCGGTTTCCATAACAACAGTAGCAACTTGACGGTTTATGTCTCAAAAACCGGACCCTATGATATTTTGACACGACTCGATTAAAAGTTCTTTAATTTAAATAAAATTTCAGAGATAACATGTTTTTCAATAATCCTAATTAAACCACGACGTTAGAAGACAGTTGTGTTTGCAGCAAAGTACAGCAGCTGAAGCGAGTTAACGTAGCAATCCTTAACTGCGCGTCATTCCACAGTTTATGCTGCCTTATGAACAGAAAAGGTAAAATCTTTTAAACAAACAGTGTCCTCTCGGAATAATAAAATGTTTTACTATATCAAATGTTAAAACACGTGTTCGAATGTTGTCTTTCGGCATTGACACAGCCCCACAATCGTTTTGACACTCGTTCATTGCCCTGCAGATAATACGTTGTTCGAAGTCGGCCCAGAAATCTGCTGTTCAGGTGTGTCAAGTCCGCTATACCACACAGCTGGTTCTAAGCATATTTAAAAACTTTTTTTATCGTAATCAATGCAGAATTAAATAAGGTCTCTCTGTGCCAAAAATGATTAGTGAACGTTGTGAATTGGTGAAGTTATATCATATTAATTGTAGCGGTCCGGTTTTTTTAGACACACTGTAGTTATTATAACTGTGGCGTACACCCTGTTTCCAAAAATAACCCCTTTTGTTTCCAACATAAACTCTTAGAAGAATCAACCAATTTCAATGAAACTTTCAGCATAGCTGAGGGAATGCTAAATATACACATCTGAAAATAATTGTATTTTCGTTAAATATTCTTTGTTAGCAGCGATATAATAAGGACGTTAATAAAAGTGCCGTTACAGCACGGGATTTACCGTTGAATATCAATATTTAATTAAATGCTCATCAATAAATAAAAAGTACGAAGGAAACCGCATTCCTAAGATGTTTCCTGTCACAAGAAAGAGTTTTAGCGAATAAAACACTTAATAGAGAAAATGACAGCAGGGGAATCATTAACTCATGCCCGGGTTGTGGTCGACAACACACTGCCCACCCAATTGCAAAGATCAACGAAGTTAGAGATATCACACTGATTTTATTGATCAGTGTCTTTAGCCTACCAAGTCTTCATCGTCTGCCAAAAACATCTTAAGCAATCGTTTTGCTACGCTTATTTACTAACTTGCTTTTTCCGGCTGCTCGTTTTCTCTCGGCAGAACGCAGTAAATATTAAAACGTACACCACATGACGTACGTTGTGAAAATGATTACTGTGTAGAGTAAAATGCCAACGTTCAGCTTATCTCGACGCTCTATAGCACGGAGACGATTAATGTTTTATTACAACTTTGTTATAGTCATCGTCCAAACATTTGTGAAGGTCAACGCCCTGCCATGGGCGCCCGCATTTTGCAGGGTTGGACAAAGTCCGCCCCTCCCTTTCCACTCCACCCTCACCTTTTTTTCCCTCCCCTCCCCTTCGTTTCCCTTCCTTCCTCTCCTCTTCTCTGCCATCTGTTCTCCCCTCTCCACCATGCTGTCCCCCTCTGCCGCAAAGCGGCCCTTTTCAATCCAACTAGATGGTCTGCGGGAACGCTGTAAGCTCCCCCAGCGGGGTACAGGCGGAGCCCCGGCCACAGACGCAATTTGTACCGGTGAAACGTGTTTCGTGGCAACGACTTTGGTTCTTTCTGTGCGAACAGAAATGTTGCAATTGAAGCGAATGTAGCCTTTACATTTTCCAGGGAGGGCACGTGTCCCCTTGCCCATGCCTGCGGGCACCCATGCGCCCCGCTGATCGCAGTGATCGGATCTGTGACCACGCCCGACGAAACGCGCGCCATCTGGACCACCGTTGAAATGTACACCAACAACTTTACAGCTTGAAACTCTTCTCGGCGTTAATTTCAATGCACGAACAACACTGCGGGGCGTACGGCTAAGCAGTATATCTTTTGTGTACATATGATATTCGCAAATCGTAAAACAATTTTATGCTCACACTCAGTGGCCTTACTGTGTATCTATGGGGCACGTGCACCTCGACTCTGCTAGATTATGGATAGGTATGACCTCATGACATTAATAAAATTAAGAGAAGGCTATCTCCAGTCCTGAGCCGTGCCCCCCGGCCCCCAATTATTATGCATGTATATTCTATGTTTTTTATTATGTGCCCGTGTTTGTGAATGTTTGTATTTTATTTTAATTCTACCGAAAGGTGAATAAAGTTGTATATATTATTAAACAAAGTGAAATAAACACAATATTACAAGCATACACTGTTCGCTTATGCGTTTATCGTATTTACGCAGCAGTTTTGACAGCAAATGCATCGAAAGAACAAGAAAGTTATAAATAACAGCATGGTCCAAACGAATTACTATATATATCCTCCAACTGAATATATGACAATAATGTTTTCTAATATGATGCTCCAGTGCAAGCGTCCCGCACTACTAAGCTTCTTTGTGGGGGTAGGGGTGAAAATGCACCAGTCACTATGCCTATACGTTATGTCATAAAAATACATCTGCAAGGGTAAAATCAGTGAAAGGCTCCAATACTGCAGTCTCCTTTTGCCAATCTCCAGGTCTCCACAAACTGTGCAGGACGCGTAAGCTTTCACGCTAATTTATTTGCGCATAAAAAACGTTCATAAATAGCAGCTGGCACTGCACGCTGCTTTTTATTCCTCTGCCATCCCTGTCTAGCAGGCGGAGGCCTAATGTTCTCAACGTGTCCGTCCGTTCGTCCGTCCGTCCGTTCATTCGTCTGTTACCAAAACGAATGAACCGATCTTGATGCCAATGGCACAAGTGGTCCACGTGGAAATGGCATCAAATGATCAACTTTGGGGTCAGTTGGTCAAAGGTCAAGGTCACACGAGACCGAAGATAGATTTGGAGGCTTGGCGGAGGCATCGTTCTTGACTCCATTAGCTCCAGTAGTTTCTCTATAATGTGTCCACAAAAAACACAACACCAGAGAATTTTTAGCATACTTTTATGTACGACTGATAGAATTTTATTAAATAATATGGATGAGTTATTCCTGAGTCTACTCATCCCACAACTGCAGTTGTATATCGAAAGAAACCTGTGAAATACTCTTGCCTGAGACATTTTATTTTAATGACGTCTTGCAGAACTGAAACAGATACTGTTAATCGAATGGAGAAAGCTTGACCGTTCAGTAGTTGTTGCAGCCATCAGTCAGTGGCGTCGCCGTCTCTCTGCTCGTGTCAGGGCTCACGGTGGATATTTTGAACACATTTGTGGTGTTTTCACGGTTCAGTCTGTTAAGTTAATGCTGAGAATTTGGGGTTTTACTGTTTGACTTTTTTGTTTGTCGCCAAAAATGTAACATTGTCTGAAACGTTTTAACAGGTATGGGCATTACGCGGGTGAAGTGGAAGACATAATCATAGGCGGACTCGTAGTTGTCTCTTAAATCGCTTTGCCAAAAATTAGAGCGTTTAGTTGCGGTTTGATGACGATATGCTGAAAACTAGTTGGCTTTGTTTTCTGTGGACACACTGTGTTATTAGGGGTTAATGAGTCAGGATCTTCGTGGAATATTTAAAAAAAGAAATGTACAAGTAGGCCTATATTAAACCGGTAATCACGGAGGCTTAGTACTGAATAGTAATGTAGAAAAAACATACACTTAAACGAACAATATGCCTTAACAACGTTTCAAATCCGAATAATTGCAAAAAAGCCTGAATAGAAAAAAACACTCGACCACGACGGCACGATGAACAATGACAAAAGCGAATGGTGTCTCACCGGTTGCAGACGACTATAAGTTACGCTTGCTATGAAGTATAACAACAAATGCGCTAAACAAACGCCTTCACAATAGATTCAAACAATAACAGCAGCAATAATACTCGCAGGCAGCAAGTCGGCTGCAAAGATTAACTAGAAGATTCACACTGCTCGACGGCAATGTTGTTAGTCGAGCGCCTCCGTGTCTATATTCGCTCCAAATGCACCGAAGGATCTCGGCCGTCCACTGACAGATTTTCGCGCAGTTTTCAGCATTTGGTGGAGAAATTATCCGGCTAAAATCAGACAGCTTCTTTTTTCAATATGTAAATCCGTTTTTCTGCCACATTGCATCTTGTGAAGCTGGGTCTGAAGCAAAGGTAACCTTTTTGAACGTTCCTGTCACCCCCGAAAGAGTTCAGAAACCACAAGCTTAACTTTCCTAGTACAGCCCATTTGTCATCTTCCTGAAAGATTTGGTGAAGATCGGCTCAGCGGACTTGGAGATATCGCGAGCCAAATATTTCCGTTAAAAAATTTAAAAAAATAAAGATTGACATAACGTAAGTCTAGCGCTGTTAGCTACGCTAGAGGGCGCTCGACTAAAAAGCTGCCGGATACCGGTAGGCCAGCCTTTTTCATTCTCGTTCACTCATGATCACCCGGTTCGTTTGCAAAATGGCAGTTTCTCGTTTTGCCAACAATGACTGCATGCACAGGCACATCGTTGTCACTCGTCCAGACAACCGTACATAGACGTTATATCGACCAATCCGCCATTCGCTATACGCAATAATCGACCGGAAATGGCTAAATCTAAAAAGAAAGCAAAACTGAAAACGCAACTAACGCTTCAAGAAATTCATTCAAAATTCAAACTATACAACGGAATGCACGCAGCAGCAGCAGGTATGTATTAAGGCCGGCTTTCTCCGTTCTCGGCGTACGACTTTCGTATGTACGAAGTTGATTGTGCATCGTCGTATATGTATATACACGCCAACAGAAACGCTTTTCAACATCACTACGACGTATCGACGGCAATCAACGCTACGCAAACTGAACATCAAATGTCGGAAAGCCCCTTGTTACAAGTTTGGTCGTTGTGTAAACTTATTCTACATCGTTCAAGTACGTCAACCTTTCACCGCCATCAACACCGTACTCACCAACAACAGTTTGATTTTGCTACCGTCTGTTTATAGTATACACGTCGGGATGATTTCGGCCCGAAACGTCGTCGGTCCTGTCTGTTATTTAGACGGCATCGAGCGCAGTTCTTCGTAGTGGGCATCACAAACCCAGCGGATTTCGCGGCCGACGTAGATCGGTCGCAGAGCGCCGAACCGTCCGGATCCAGCCTCGACGCGCAGAAACCGCGCCAGCTCAGCGCGGTTTGCTCTCGACGGCGCCTGGAAGATGGTGTCGGTGCTGACCGAGCTGCCGACCTTGAAGTAGAGGTCCGGAAGGCCGTCGCTGGCGTTAGCTAGGACCTTGGTCAGCATCGCGACCACGCGGTCTTTGTTCTTGGCCAGCCACGCGTACGAGTCGTGGCTCAGCGCCGCGTCGACGGCTCGCAGGTAGTCGTACATGCGGACGAGGTCGGCGACGACAGGTGCGACGAGACGACACGTCTGCGCATGCTCGTTGACCCCCTGGACGACCTGGATCATGGGCAACGCGAGCGCCAGCAGAGCGGGCATTTGGTTGCCGACCCGTCGGACGAAGCGGGCCGAGTGGTGCAGCCGGTACCCGGCCTCATCCGTCAGGTGCCAGTAAGCCGGGTTCTCACAGAGGAAGTGCGCCTCGAACCCTTCGAGGAAACGCATCCGTGAGAACATGTACCAGTCTCTGATGGAGACAGCGTGGCTTGGCGGCAAGACGAGCACGAGACGGGGATGTTCGTACTCCGGCAGTGACGTCAGACTCGACTGTAGATGATGATGGAGGTCGATTGTGCTGTAGCGATAGTCGCCAGTGACGGCACGCGACCAGCTGCCGAGATTGTGCCACCGGCTGCAGATCGCCTTGCGCCTGGCCGTCATGCACTGGTACTGGATGCGTTCTGGCCGGGCATGACGCAGCAGAACGCATTTCGGACACAGCAGGAAGTACTGCCGCTCGTCGTCGTCGAAGTCGAGCCCGCCGCCGCCACAGTTAGCACTGGCCGTCTGCGCGGTGCCCGCTGCGCTGACGCTCGGGCTTGCGGCACTCGCCGGCAGAGAGTTGAGACTGGCGCGGTCTGACGACGTCGTGGACGCCTCGCTGCCGGCACTCGCCTGATCGTCTGGAACATCATCGAGGTACAGTTCGAGGAAGTTGAGTACGGCCTTCATTGTGCAGCAGGGACTCACTCCACGCACCTGGACAGATGCACGCAGCTTTGTATCACGTCCCCATTACGTTCTACACTTTGTACTGGAAACATTAAAAAACAACTTGTGTCAGTGAGTAAGAGTATTTATAAGGCGCAATAATCAAAAAAGTGATGATGCACAACGAACCTTGCCCTAGCAGACCGTGCAGAGTTATGGCCAAAAACGACTTCTGCATCTTTTGGATTCCATTATATTAACACCTGGAGATATCCCCCACAGACGTTATTCTCCAGAAAAAAATTGAAAACTGAACTAAAACTGTTTTGGCCGAAACTGCGTCGTTAGATTCGCGTCAATCATAGTATCAAACAGCCTCTACAGATATAGAAGACGACTACTGGCTTCAGTCAGCAATAAACAGTGTTTTAACCGAAAACTAAACGAACCCGTACTCCTGACCCAAAGATACCCCTAGATATATCCTCCCTAAGATTACCGATAGAGAAAATACCTCGGAGTAACCATTCCGTGGGTCGGTTAGGGTATGAACCCCGCCTCGTGGGTCGGATAGGGTCAGGAGTACGAGTTCGTGCCAGTTTTCAAATTTTCGCTTTAAAAATGTTGCTACACTCCGCGGGGGTTACCTCCTAGGGTTTTCTCTAGGGGGTGATCTCCGAGGCGGGGCAATGTCTCTAGGGGGTTATCTCTAGAATTCATTTGCGGCGTCGCTGTTGATCCTGGACTAGTTGCGCTACAGCTAGACCCCCAATCTGCGGTCTGAAAAAAATATGGATGGCTGGAAAAAATTCGGCTGATATTCGGATTAACCGAATTATCGCGCAAACAAACAAATCGGCGAAGATTCGGCTGATTACAAATATTTTGCGGCTAGAATTCGGCTGATTACAAACAATTTCGGCTGAGCTGTTGAACCTAAACTGAAATGACTGCCAACGTGAGTGATGTTCTTGTTGTTGTTGTCTGTTTTTTTGATGTTACAAAACCTGCATCCATCTGTAATCACAAGAAGTTTCAAAATCACGAAAATGATTCACTTCAAACAAATGTATTGGAGACGATATGAAAGCTGCCGATCGTCAAAGCCTAAACTGCATTAATGACAAAAAGATAAAATATGGCGAAAAACGATTTTCAATAATGGCGGATGGAATTCTTACACCCTGCAATGTGGCACGATCATGAAATTGATTTCGCCAGGTGACTGCACCCTGCAATGTGGCACGTGGCTCTGGAATCGTGACAGTAAATTCACCAAGTGGCAGCACCCTGCAATGTGATACGTCGCTCTGGGATGACATGCCATTGAATTCGCCCAAACGTCCGCCATATTGGAATTCTACATCTGGTTTCGATTTCGGCCACATCACCGCAGTCGACATGTCATTCTGCACCAGTCTCCGAAATTTTATCCAAATCGGACCACCCTCGGCAGAAAAAAATGACGTCATGTCGATTTTCAAGAAGGCGGATCTCAGCCATCTTGGATTTTAGGGATCCAATAATGGGTTCCTTTAAAAGCCCAATTACATAACTTCCTATAGGTAGTCAATAGACACCATAGCTCAAAATTGCTTAGTTTTCCAGAAAATAGCGTTTTTGCATTTTGGCGTCAACATCCAAATCCAAGATGGCGGAACTCCGCCATCTTGGATTTTAAGGGTCCAATAATGATTCTTTGAAAAGCCCATGTACGACTTCCTATAGGTCGACAATAGAGACCATAGCTCTAAATTGCTTAGTTTTTGAGAAAATCGCGTTTTTTGCATTTTGGCGACAGACAGACAAACAAACAGACAGACAGACGAACAGATGGACAGCACCGTTGCACTGCGCCGCTCTCGCTGTCACGAGCGGCGGCTTAGTAACATGCTACTCACTTATTGAAGTGTTGATTTCACTTTATTATTCAAATATCCGTATTTTTGTCAGCGGGTTTTCGGTGGACAAAATTCGGCGGCGAATTCAGCAGCCGAATATTTATCGGCGGATGTTCGGCAAACAATTATTCGGCGGCGAATTCGACTATCGGCG
>Ga0209149_1000380_pt1 | contig 18598 bp, 9 predicted proteins | sample WorMetTyACAVOLI2_FD_187423 | JGI IMG/M metagenome (GOLD analysis project Ga0209149, IMG submission 187423) | Marine gutless worms symbiont microbial communities from Max Planck institute for Marine Microbiology, Germany - Olavius algarvensis... ... | reverse complement strand
ACTTGCCTTTTATAGGTTCACCAGCCAAATCTCTGAGTTCGTACGTTACGGGAACGGTTGGCAGACGAGACTTGATCTCGAAAAGTTCCTCTGACCACTCGCCTAAGTAACCCTTGCGAAACGACTGCCGCTGCATGCTAATGCGCACTCTGTCACCGACATTGTATTTCCACTTATATGTCTTTGGTTTCAACGGATAGAGACGAGCCCTGACCTCGTCTTCGTTGTCGGCATTCACTTCGTTGGGAGTCATGCCAATAGATCTGTGGTACGTGTTATTGTAAGAGTGCAGCAAATCAGCCAAAATGTCGACATAGCGTTTCGTATTCTTGTAGGTAAAATAACGAAACATTTTCGTCTTCAGCGTTCTGTTGAAGCGTTCTACGACAGCGGCCTTCAAATCCTCGTTTTCGCTCGTGTAAAATTTTATAGCGTGACGTTTCAGCATAGACTGAAAAGTGGAATTTAAAAATTCCGTTCCTTTGTCACTCTGGACCATGTTACATTTCCGTTCCGACAAAATCTGTTCGAAAGCTTCTGCGACGTCTCGACCGGTCTTCGTTCTAACGGGTACCGCCCATGCCTGCTTCGAAAATACGTCTATACAACTAAGTATGTATCTCATGCCATCGTTGAAGGAAGATAGGTTAGTGACGTCGACCAAATCGATCTGGTACAAATCTGCTATGCCTTTGGAGTAAGTCTTGCGACGAGGAAAACGAACCCTTCTCGGTTTATGTAGTGTGTAGGCGTCTTGTTTGGCTAAATATTCTTTCACCGCGCGCTCTGACCGTCTGCTGTAACGACGCAAATTGCCAACGCTGCCGAAACTGCCGGGCAATCTCAAAGTATTAAACACGACATCCATCTCAGTAGGGAGTCCAACGTTGTCGTCTTTTTGGACGACCACGACGAACGGGCGGTGGAACTTCGGTAGACGTATTGGTCTTCACTATCGGTTCTTCGGGCACCTCGGCACGTGTGTTTATGTACTTGTGTAAGGCTGCAACGTACTCTCGCACTTTCTGGTCGTCGGAGAGAGACTGGTTTCGAAGCGTATTTGACAAATGTAGACTGCTGTTTGTTTTGGCTATGGCGTCGGCCGGTTTCTGTAAACGTTTGTATTCTCGATCGAATTCGTCGACTAGAACAAGTTTCTTTGCAGCATGCATTATTTCAGAAACAGACTGCCGAGCACCGCCAGTACCGGAGGCAACAAGGCAGACAGAAATCCTCCCTTCTGCAAAATTCGACGCTTCTTTTTCAATGACGTCTTCTTGATGGCCAGCGATCGCAAGTTGTTTCTGTCGCGACGCATTGTCGCCTTCTGGCGAGGCGAGAGTGGAACGTTGCCTTTTATAACGTTCTTGGCGCACTCACTAACACAGTCTATAAATTCTTTATCACATTTTTTGACGTATGCCCGTTTCGCCGTATCTGCCATTCTTCGTATGCGTTTCAAGACGGGCAAATACTTTTTTACCCGCTGACTCATTTCGGAACGTATACGTAATGTGTCTCGCCTGGGAATATGTTGGTCCTCAGCCTCAAGTCTTCGTCCTGCTCCGGCCGAAGGTCGACGAGCAAATAACTATATGGTTCGCGCGTCGCGTCTTTATATGCCTCGACAGCGAATTGAGACGTCTTCGGATACATTTGTCGCGCGAGATTGGCGAACTGGCTCGCGTCTCTGGGATTCTTGAAGAGAACCATGTAGTGCGCATTCAGACTCATCGTTCGCGCGAACTTGTTTTTCGGAAAGAGGTTCTGAGCCAGGAACAGTACGCTAACGTTCCTATGATGGGAACCTTTCGTAAACAGGTTTGCTACCGTCTCGTCCGTTTCTTGCATCAAATCGTCTATGACGAGTAACACGGGTTCGCTTCCGTCGAACTCGTCCATACTCGGCAGTCCCTCGCGAAAGTGTACGTGCGGATACCGACAAAACAGCTGCTGAAATTCTCCGTAACAATAGACGATTTTACTCGGTGGTGGATCTATCATGCTCTTCGCATTGTCTATCAGCCTAAATACGAACGCTGTCTTGCCGCACGATGTCGGTCCGGCCACTATGGCCGTGAACGGATGCATCAGAGGCAGCATGTCGCAGGGAACATCTCGGCGGAGACGGCGTGCTATTTATACTTTTCCCTCCTCCTCTTCCTCTCCCCTCGAAGGCAGGGGGAGGGTGAGGGCGCGCGCGCGCTCCGCGCCATCGCCAGTCTCAGTCGCCGAAGCGTCGCGCCGAGACCTGTCGCAAATGCGTCAGCCAGTACGACGCCGAATAACCATATCGCCTCTTCCGCTGCGCTGCGTCCGCAGGATGCCGAGACCGGAACGTCGCTACTCGTATAATTTTTTTTTTATTTTCATGTCTGTTGCGTTGAGATGTTCCTCCTCCTATTTATACTCGTGTGCGTGAATGACGAGACAGTTTTCGATTTATACACGTATTATTGTTATTATGTACATAAAATTTTAGTTTACGACAGCCACAGCGTAATTTACAAGCGTTCCACAAACAAGTATTTTACATATGTATACACAGTTCGCATGTCCACAATATTTACGAGGTCGACTACAGGCGAAAATGTCCGTATGCTAAGGTGGTGACTCCATCGTCCAGGATATATCTCTTATCGTCGTAGGCAGAAAGGCAAATTTTGTTAATTTTAACAGTATTCAGACAGTGATTACGCGACCGAATCGCCTCGAAGGTGGCTGGCTTGGAGCGTTTTGAATTCAGTGTGTCGAGGAAATCTTGATGAGCGAGGCGGCGCTCGACGTACGAACGTTTTACGCCCTTGGCCGTTAGTTTCGGTTTCTTTGCGAAATCGACCTTGAGAGAGTATAATTTCGATCTGAGCCCCACAAATTCGACAGGGGCTATGGAACTCGTTTCCGATTTGAATTTGCCCACGACTTTTTTATTCGCTTCGCTGTAAATGGGATCGTACGGATTAAAATTGCTCGTATCGTACGCGTCGATGTCGGTTTCCATGTCTTTGTACAAGTCAAAAGTCTGTATGCTGTAGATGAAAGAGTCAGTGTCGGTGTATAACAGTCTAGCGTCCGATCCGTATTTTTTCATGATCCGGTCATAATGAAACTCATACATCGTGATCTTAGACAGTTCCAACACGCTAAATCCAACGTAAATGGGCTTGTTTTGAGTAATATGAGGTCGCGTCAGTTGCATCATGACCAGATCGGGATTAATGATTTCCATTCGCTGTAACGTCGGGCGGGCCGCTAACTTTTTACAGCGAACGGGATCCATGACGAGATGCACATTAACGCGATTTCTAAGGCTCTCCATCGATTTGCCGAAGACCGCGTTATTGAGTAGCTTGTAAAAATCTTTTTCAAATTCGTTTGCAGCTTGTTTTCGTTTCTCGGTGTTGAAATCGATGTATTCGCGCAGCCACGGACGCTGCTTGAAAGCGAGTGCGCGATGAATTTTGCGCAACTTTAAGCCCAGACGCAAGTAAAGTTGCAAATTTCGATAATGAATAACATAGTTGCGCTTGTGGTTTAAATTTGGAATGAGCTTTTCGGTCGTGGCCGGATGGCCTTCCGAGAGATTCTTGGAGTAATCAGATAGCATGCATCTCGTCACGGTAACGCGTTCGGGGGCACAGGGGTAAGAACTGTGCAGATCGTGCAGCTCGCTAGGGTAGTCGAGGTCGACGTCCAGTATGTATCCGGTCTCCGAGTCTGCCGGTATCGTTGCAATGTTCGTCTCCAAATTGTCAATCGCTTCGTCGGATAAAAATTCGAATTCCCCAAAGGGCAGGGGCTGACGCATCGCGTGTCCATAGAGGTTATTACTGTCAACGTACAGGAGGAAGGAGGTGGGAGTGCTGAAATCATAATAGTCGTCGGTGTAAGCATTGTTTGCTTTCGCATGTCGATGGCTGACGACAGAAATTCCCCCGCGTATATTGTTTTCGATCATGAGAAATTTTTCGGGTGTGTCCATCAAGTCTAATTGCACTCTAGTGACTTTCAAACAGGCGTCCCACGAAAAAGACGGAAGCGTGAGGTAGTGCAGAGGGTCTAGGTCGTACGATTCACACGCTTTCATGCGAAAATTTTCAAAGACGTCTGCCAGCAGCATAACGTCTAGTTTCAGATACAAATCGTGATAATCTTTGAAGGTCTTACAGCCAAATTTATGCCACATTTGCAGGGCGTGCTCGTAGGCTTCGTCGTCAATGCCAGTTTCCGTCAGGCTGCTGTAAAATGCCTCCTGCGGCGGTAGGCACGTTTCGTTCATTACTTCCTCTCCCGTCATATATTCATATGGAAAGATTCCCTTTCTGAAAACTAAATCGTCTTCCGACAAGTAACGCTTCGTGTAGCGGAATTGGTCTTTTGGCAAATTTCCTACTAGCGTGTCTAGAGACGACGAAAGGAATTGATAACTGTCCAAAAATCGCAGTTTTTCTATTTCGAATGAGATGTATCGTTCCGTATTGTTTGGAATGACGGATATGTCCGTTTCGAAGTCGGAGTCGTTTGTTAAATGTTTAATTATGTGATGTGCGTCGTAACCACGCAAATTATGAAAGACGATAGGGATGAAATATCGTTTTTCTTCTTCGTTCTCATTTGTGACTTCGTCTCCATTTTCGAGTTCGACGCATTCTGCGAAATGATTTTTCGAAATTAGTGCCTGTCTCGGCTTGACTTGCAGGTTGCAGTTGTTACACAGTGGTCGAACAAAGTCACCCGTGACGTGATCGTGGTGACGTACTTTCCTGTTACGAGCGCTGTAGGCCGCGCTGCAACTCGGGCAGGCCATCGAGGAGTCATACATGGACTGTTGCTGTTTACTGAGCCGTTTCATCGGCGCTTGAAATCCCAGAATTCTACAAATTTCACGTTTTTCGGACCTCAGATGCTTGTAGAATCTGCCCATGACGTCCGACCCTCCACTATACACTACTGGACCTGTCTCATATTCCGGGTATCGACTGACTCTCAGACAACAGAAGCCCGATGGTACATGTTGACTGACGATGTCCTCGCTGTCAGGCGCCGGCTGCAAGTAGCTTTCAAAGTCGCAATAGATTACAAAAGGAACTTTATGAGTGCGTATCATATTGCGGAATTTAACTTTTTCGCCGGGAAGGGGATACGAAATTCTCTGAGGGTTATGTACTTTACATTCGGTTATGTGTTCGTCCAAAAGCGTGGAAACTGAAAAGCAGTGTAGGCAATATGGACACACATGTGTCTTACATTTGTAAGCAGTGCGCCCATGAACCAGTCTAGATAGGTTATTGATTAGAACGTAATGCTGCCGTCCAGTTGCGTCGTCAGTCAGTAATAGTAAATTAACATGATGCTGTCGCTGTCTGTGGGGGGAAATGTATAGAGGTATTATCTCGGGAACGGGTTCGTGTTCGTAGGCGTTAACATTCACTGATATTGAACGATTAAGTTCCTCGAATTTACGCACGTCAGACACGCGGAGTGGAAACGATAGGCCGGTTATGTTGAGCTGATCGAGATGCGGCTCGTAGTTTGACAGACGGTCAGGATTGTGCGATGCGGGGTTTAACGACGCTAGTACGCTCCATACAAAGCATAAATTATCGCAGTTTTTAACATTCGTGACTGCTTTTTTGTTCGCAATACTCTTGGGCGTTGCAATAAACGACGAGCCCTGCGTGGGACGATAGATGCAGGAAATGAGTCTGGCGTCGATCACATGGTCTATTTGCCAGCCACTGCCACGTCTGTTGAAGCACTCGATGGCTTCGTTGATGCTGGCGGACAACTGCGTTGGGTCAAATAGCTCTATGTCGGTCAGCGTCTGCATTGGCGTTCTGAAACCTGCGTCCGTCTCCTGAACGCCGTCTTCCGTCGTACGCGTGAATCGGATATTGAATATCATGTAGTAGCGAGTCGACCTAAAGAAACATAGCAGCTCTTACATAGTAATGGCATTCTGCTTGCGAAGCAGGTGTAAAGCGAAAGTGTCGAGCACAAAACTAAAACTTACCGATGTAGTGTCATTGCCTCTTGGAGGAGATTACGTATTTCGCCCTGATGACTCTGCAGGAATGACTCCGCTGTCGGTTCGTATCGTCCATCTAACACAGTGGATGCGATGATATTGTATAAAGCAGTTTCCGTTCGTCGATTGTATCGACTGGCACATGTTTTGCATTCTACTAGAGAATGAAAACACCTGTCAGCCAGCCTTCTCCGACACCGTCGACATTGACGCAGTTTCTGGCATAGCCTGCACAGGAAAGTTGCTGACGTGATACGACAGTTTCTGCATCGAAACTTGCGTCTAGAGCCACTCATATCTTTTGATGCTGTTGCTGATGATGATGGCGTTGCGTGAGCAACCGTAGCGTCTACAAGTTATAAAAAAAATATTTGCCAGATGTTATCACTTTATTCCAAGTTATTGTCAGCCTATTTTGCATAAAAAAAAAATTATTACTAAGTACATTACTAAGAACACTTGTAACTGCAAAGTGTGCATGTATTAGGAATATCAACGTTTTTTTTTTCCAATGTATGCATGCAAGTCAAGCTGGTCAACATTTTAACCTACGTCCAAATTTTGGGTTATGAAAATGGTGTCACTATCCCCTAATTCCAACCGGCATGCGGTCCAATATAAAAGGCCGGTGGCAACCTGGCTACCAATGTGAGTCGTTTCACTGGTCCATTAGTTACACTGTGGCTGCGACAATCATAGTGCTGCATCGAATAAAATTAAGTTGGTACACTGGCCGTTGATGGGGCGGGTGAATAGAAGTGACGTAACGCATAACGCGTATAAACGTGATAGATACCTGCATCGGATTTGTTGCAATATTCACGCAAAAACTCAGTCAGTGCATCAATGTGGCTTGCGTCCTCCTGGATACTACAAACATAGTACAATTTAGTCAGTTATCCAGTTTGGTAGTCACGGGTTTTGGTGATTTAAACCTCACCATCGTGAAAGACTGGAGGAGTAGTTAGTGAAACTGTTGTTGACTTCAACTTTGTTGCCAGTGTGTACTGGGCTTTACGCGGTACCTAACGAGACATATAGCATGCGTGAGTGTAGATTTATGTCCGCTATCACTGCCAGATGCCTGCCTGTCGTTTCCCGTGGTGCGCTGTTGTATAAAGTATGTGTATAGATTAGATTGTCGCTATCAAAGCCATTACCGACTCTGGCCGCTATTTACGGGTGATACGACGAGCCATATCACCCGGAGATAACGCCGCGGCCAGAGCGCGATTGTAGCGGCTACTGCTGGCTCGATCATTTCAGAGAACTACTGTTGAGTTGAACAGACTGGTATTCTATTCTTTTGAACAAACATGGAAGCTACGGATTCTCAAATGCTTATTGCATTTGATGAGTACATTGCTGGACTGGCTGGTGCAGAAGGTAATGTTTACACAGTGTTACGTGGGTTAGTCGTGACATTTAGACGGTGCATGTTTGTAAACATTGTTTGTAAACATTTTGTCACAGTGGCGTCATAATAATAATGTCGCTATTGTTGTTACCTGTGTTGTTGTTCTTCTGATGTATTTGTCTCAACAACCGCGTTGGAACCTGGTAGCAGTATGTCAGATGCATTTCTCTTGACATCTGTGTTGCCCGAAGAACATGTGCATACTGCATGGCTGGTGCTTGGTCCGCCGTTACACAGGACACAGCCTAAAAAATTTACACCATATGACACTTCTATTTTAGCATATGTAAACAAGAATAGAATACATTACAACTACAATATGGTAGTTAGTTTAATTCAGTCAGTTAAAAATAAAATAAAAAATGAATGAAGGTAAACAGTTTCAATAATATTTTTATTTACCTATTACTACTCTGTTTACTAGTGTGCTAGGTATACTTGTCACTGCTGTTGCTGGTGGATGTATGGTATGGTGATGCTGGTTGGAAGGAACAGTTGCTTGCATCAGTTGATTTTCCTGAGTCTCAACATCTACAGAAAAATAAAAGGTAAGGCTTATTACATTTGTTGCTAAATAATAATAAGGGAATATATTCTGTTTGCAGCGTTTTCTGTTATGCTCAAAGAACTACATACCACTGGCAGTGGTCCTCTCCAATAGTCTCTGCCTGGCTTGGCGACATGCTTCTTCAATCTCTTGCAACTCTTTCAGAATGTTGTTGCTGTTCTGCATGTTGACGCACTGATGGGCTGGCACTCGCTGTCTGCTATTTATGGCAGCTAGTTGCTTAGGACTGAACTGGTCTGTCCTGATTGGATGGAATTTTTATGTTGTAAGCTACTGACTGGACTGAGAGACTGGATTTCTCAGAAATGGAATGCTCAAAGCTCCGCCCTGAAAATTGGAATGTACGAGCCAAAATCTCGCTCCGCTCGATTTTGTCTCGTAGCTGCGTGCCGCTGCGCGGCGGGCTTGCCGCTGCGCGGCGGGCGTGGCTAGTAGCCAAAATCTCGCTCCGCTCGATTTTGTCTCGTAGCTGCGTGCCGCTGCGCGACGGGCTTGCCGCTGCGCGGCGGGCGTGGCTAGTAGCTGCCTGCGGCAGCTGCTAGTAGCTGCCTGCGGCAGCAGTGCTACGGTGCTACAGTCTACGGTGCTACAGTCCTCTTTTGTAATATAGATGATCTGAGCCCTAGGAATGATCTGGCTTGAAATGCGTGCCTGACTGGGTCAGCAGTACACTAGATGGTCTGGGCTGACTGGCTTGTGTGCTACTTGGACTGTACTAGCTCATCATGACTGGCCTGGGTAAAATTCCAGTGGCCTGGATTTCGTAGAAAGGCCCCGCCCTACAGTGTGAGCCGGACCCTGGACGGCCTGGAAAGTGTGTTGGCTGTTTGCCAACTCAGTATACTGAACTGACTAGGTCCTTTGTCTAGATGGAATGTGTGACCTCAGCACGGCTTGGTGTGTACCTTGGCCTGTACTAGGTCATCACGACTGACATGTCAGGCCTGGGTAAAATTCCAGTGGCCTGGATTTCGTAGAAAGGCCCCGCCCTACAGTGTGACTAGAATGGAATGTGTGACCTCAGCAGTACACTAGACGGTCTGGTGGGCCGGTTAACGCCTACTGAACTGACTAGGTCCTTTGTCTAGATGAAATGTGTGACCTCAGCACGGCTTGGTGTGTACCTTGGCCTGTACTAGGTCATCATGACTGCCATGTCAGGCCTGGGTAAAATTCCAGTGGCCTGGATTTCGTAGAAAGGCCCCGCCCTACAGTGTGACTAGAATGGAATGTGTGACCTCAGCAGTACACTAGAAAGGCCCCGCCCTACAGTGTGACCCGGACCCTGGGCCGGTTGACGCCTACTGAACTGACTAGGTCCTTTGTCTAGATGGAATGTGTGACCTCAGCACGGCTTGGTGTGTACCTTGGCCTGTACTAGGTCATCATGACTGACATGTCAGGCCTGGGTAAAATTCCAGTGGCCTGGATTTCGTAGAAAGGCCCCGCCCTACAGTGTGACCCGGACCCTGGAGGGTTCAGAGACATGGGTCATCAATCATCTGTGTTAGGAGCCCTGTAATAAGGTAATGGACAGGTTGATGGGTCATCAATCATCTGTGCTAGGATCCCTGTAATATCACTACTGCCGTAGCGTTTTTACCGCTGGCGGTCGTACGGAACAACGTTCACCTACTTGAGACCAGCCGAGAATGGCGGGCAGCATCACGCCGGTACCCAAACCTAAACCTCTTCATGTTGTACTTCCGTCGTGTATACCTCAACGATCGGGGCCAATTTCCACCCAGATTGTGGAATGTTTACGAGAGGACGGTGAACACGAGAACGAACAACTACATGGAGGGTATGAAGAAATGTTATACTGCAGTGTAATGTCTTGCATATGACTAGGAATGACGAATAGATCTACTGTGTATTAATTAAGGTTCAGTGAATAATCATGTTTTTCATACACCCATAAGCAGGAGTGATTTTATGGGATTCGTACTTCTTTGTATACCACGTTGTATTGAACACGTATCACTGAACTACCTCCTTCCTGTTTAACTGCCTCGGCGGGGTGACCCCTTGTTCGATTCTATTCATGTTTATTGCGACACTCGGTTCATCCGCACCTGTGCATGTTATAAATTGATATATTATTATCCAATGATGGGCTCAGTCATTTCGATCCGGTTCATATTTGGAAAAAAGAAACTAGGGACCGTAAGGTACAATCTGGCGTAAGAATCCTGACGAACAGTTAAGCCCTATAAACACAATCCGTGAGTGTGACAGATATGCCGACGATGGCCAAGGCAGCCCGGCGCACTATCATAACGTCATGCCACAAAAATGTTTCTTATTAGTAAAAATTATTATTCTGCAAACTTGTGTGTTTTCTGTAACTTTCCAGGATTCCACAACAAATGGAACAGGACACTAACACGGCACCCAAACTTGTGGACAGTCATAAGGCAGATGAAGGATGTACAACGCCGAACCATCCGCAACCTTCGACAAGCTGATCGCGGCCAACTGCAGCCGATTCCACGCAGAAAATGGCGCCTCCTTCAGCGTCACATGAAACGTCTGAAGCGTCAGTACGCAAGTGGTCAGCGGTCGCTTGACAGCTACTGGGAGGCCGTGTCACACTCAATCCACCAATTTTGAACACTGCAAAAACGACTGTGTCGACCGCAAATTTAACTCAGCGTTAAAACATGAACTGTTAACAGACGTACAGACTATCCACATGACAATTATCTACATGAGTTCCTGATGAACATAGAGCTTCTTGGTGGCTGCTGGACCTGGCACCCATGAGGTCGACTTAGTCTGACACCACCAGCAAACCACGAGCGAACGAATGGGTTTGGGTCAAACTTTTCATTGCCTGCTGCTAGTGTTAGACATGTCCAGAAGTAATACAAGATTTCCATTAATGAGTGCGTGTGCGAGGTAATTTGATTCTAATATCAGCAAAAATTCACAATAAAAGTCAATAAGGCTTATAAAATTGGCTGCTATACAACTTCGTTCCATATAAAACTTTAATTTGCAATTTTTTTGCTCTGAGGCCTTGCCCCTGGGGGTAGCGCTTTTAAACCCACACTGTTGGAAAGCGCAGCCGACTCTCCATCGACTGTCTATAATAAGCTCTCCGACCCACAGTTCTTTCGCTATTGACTATTATTGGCCCATTTTGATGCGTAAAAATCGACCCCCTCTCACGTTTTGCTTCTCGGTTCGCCCCTTCTAAGGGTATCGTCCCCAAAAGTTCCTACTCCCTAAATGGATGTTGGCCGAAAGTGTCCAGGGTGAAGGTGAGGGGAGTGATGACCTTGAATGAAGTGGTGAGGCTGAGGGAAGTGGTCAGGGTGAGGAAAGTGTTCAGGGTGAAAGTGAGGGGAGTGATGACGGTGAGGCCAGTGGTGATGATCCTAATATTAGGATGATAACAAGTGACGAACTTACCCTATCAGATCCAGATGCATCAAATGAAAGCTTATACCAATACCCATACTTACCGCCCGAAATTCTGATGATGATAGTTTCCATGGCTGTTCACTCAGACATAGCTTGCATTGGAAAGATAGCCCTAGTTTCTAGAGCATTTCACAAATTTAGCGAAGACCACTGCATCATATGTCGACGTTGCGATATGATGCGATCGTTTAGGAAAGGACTACGACCTTTTCACGTACGTCCCGATCTTGTTAGGGACATTGGCCTTGTGGAAGGCACAACAGTTGTTTCTGTGCAACGACTGCTTAAGCAAGTGGGTAGAGGAAGTGGGCTAGGCATTAGCTTGAAGGCCATGCTCCGTGCACACCCGAAGTGGTGGTCAGCATGGCTGGAGATAACACCGCTTAAACATGGGGACTTTCCCGACTGGTACCACATTAATTCAGTTTTCTGGAAGTAATTACAGTGTATCCGAGTTATTAACAATACTCAGTAAAACTATTGGCAATACCAATACCAATATTTGTTGCAAAATTCACAATACCAATAACAATACACTTTTCAAAATTATTGCAATAACCAATACCAATACTTTGACCAATACTTTCTCACTGACGAAATAGTGCACAACAGCTGAAATACCCAGGTATGTAAGAAGGAAATCTGTCGGGGCTTAAAAGACTTTTGGTTTACATAAGTTATTCTCCAGTTGGAAACTTTCAGTTATCCATAACGATTTCCAAAACATCGTGTAGACAGTTTCCTGGTTCACCTCAAAAATTTGCTACTTTGACTTGGTTAAGGAGTCGTTGCACAGAAATAACAGTAGTTTGAATTAAGAGCAGACACATTTCTGTTTGCAATATTTTCTGTTGAAAACTTTGAGCTCATTATTCTAATGTTTTATGGAATGAACCGGTGATCTGACTATTCCTATGGTACCTTGCATTTTACAAACAACATAATTTGTTTCAATTTGCTAGCATTTTCATTTTGATTGCTACATGAATGACACACAATAATTATATAGGCTACATATACAGTGTTCAGGAAAAAGGGACCGATTTTATTTGTAATAGGTCACAATGACTTTGGCAAATTCAGAGAACTTTTCACAACATTTTGCATGAATCAACAAAAGATTATTTATGTTGGTGAATAATTACAAAAATTTCTATTAGTGCTTGCGTAGCATTATAATTATGTAATGATGGCGAAATATTGCCAATAAGTATTGCAATACATTAGTATTGCAATATTCACAACCCTGACTGAGTGTATGTGCACAAGGTGTAATTGTCTTATCATTTTTATGACCATTATGCTACAAAATATAACTCAAGCGTTCATGTTGTTGTTAACTGTATTTTTTATGATTTTACGCGAAAAACGTGTTATACTACAAAGAACATTACAGTGTTCATTTTCACTGTAATTTTTCATAATTTGTATGCCCGTGCTGCTATGCAACAAAACACTCGATTGTTAATGCTCACTGTAATTTGATACTACAATATAACATGGAAGTGTTATTGACTGTAATTCTTTGATAACTGTATGAAAGTTTATATCATTATTTCTTCTGTACCGGTACGAAAATCAATAGATTCTTGTAACTCTACATGCGTCATTATATTTAATTGACTTATGAAGATGGCCTCTGATGGGGATGTAGAAATTAGTGCTTAGATCGGACACACACGCACATGATTGAATGGCAACGAATAGATCAATATGGTATCCCCTCATCGGGGGAGGTGGGGGAGGTAACGGGGCCATGTCCCCTCAAACACAGAGAAGATGTTCTTTAAATGTATTCGCCTCGTAGGCCGAAGGTGGGAGGAGCAAGTTGCAATTTGCGAATGTCTTATTGTTACTGCAACAGAACGCGAGTATCATTCTGTCCCAGGCATTGCGGGACGTTTTAGCTCAACATTGCGAGGTATCGAGTATGTCAACCGGCAACTTCGATAATTGCAAAGAATACAAACCACAGCTGCCCGTCTGGCTATAGGCACTGTAACCCGTCGCACAGCGCCCTCCGCCTCTGTGTTCAACCAGTAGCATTGGTTGCCTGTCTTCCTAAACGAGTAAAATTTAATAAATGATGTCACGCCAATTTGGCCGTTAGGAGTCACTGTTTGAAAAAAATAACGGCAAATTCGAATTCGGGAAGGCCACCCACGATTTTATATTAGACTGTTATTCTAACTGAAAGCGCATCTTGCGCCATTTTCAAGTTATTCAACATTTAATATTTGGCTTGGATTCCGCCCCCAACCGAAATGTGTCTTCCTTTTGGGTGTCCGGTGGTGTATGCCAAATCTGGTGAAGATCGGTTGAAAACTGCGACGGTTAGCGTGCTGACAGATAGAATGAATGAACGAACGACAGACACTGTAAACTGATTTTAAAATCTGTTCCCATTATGTGGTATAGCATGGGACAGTCTGATAAAAATGGAACTGTTTTAGGTCTAAATATTTTTACTACAAAAGTTTTCTTTGAGCTACTACAAAACTCGTGACCTCTTCGGCTTACTACAAAAGTGGGGACCTCTGTTACTACAAAAACAGGTGACGGTTACTACAAAACTAGTGACCTACTACAAAAGCTGTCGATTTTACTACAAAACTGGTGACGTACTACAACAGTGGTAATTACTACAAAAGTGGTTGCAACAACACCTTCCTACGTCGGTTAGCGATCACAGCTTGAGCACGGCTAGTGTAAGTCTACGCACCAGTTGTCCTAGTGACCCTTCGGACCAGTGACCCTTCGGACCAGTGAACTGTCACCGTGCTTTGAGCCAATCCACATTACTTCAGTCTTGTCGGCATTCAGTGGTAGTCGATGAGACGCGCACCACTCTGAGAAATCAGCCGTGCAGCAAGACATACGACAACGCATATCGGCTGTGTTCTGTGGATAGCAGCAATTGTGCAACTGTGTATCATCAGCGTACATGTGCAAGTTCACTTCGTGGTGTTTGATTGTTTCCACTCCGTTTTCTGTATATGCAATGAATTTTAGTTGGCCTAGCACTGACCTTTGCGGTACACTGCAATCTACAGAAAACAGTCCTGTTTGTTGACCATCGAAGCTGAACGATTGAGTAAACAGGGATAGATATGAACTAAACCAATCGTAAGCTGTGTCTCTGATACCAAAATGTTTGGTTAGGATTGATAACAGGATATCATGGTCCACAGTGTCAAATGCGGCACTAAGATCAAGTAAGACCAACATTGACACCTTGCTATCATCGATTGAACGAACTAAGGCATTATGAACAGACAGTACTATGGTGTGCACGGTAAGCTGACTGGCGGGCTGGGAAAAGATCAAATTTATCAGCGTGTGCAGTGAAACGTTTAGCAGTGACTCTCTCAATAATCTTGGAGAGATAGGAAAGATACAACCAGCGAAGCGAATGTTGGCCATGAAGGGAGCTTTACAAACATATAGGGTTTGGGGTCATGCCCCCAAGGGTGCCCTTCAAGGGCCAAATATGTTGCATTTTCAGTGTTTTTTTTGGGCACAGTCAATTTTAAACATATATAATTTTTACACCGAAATAGGCCTACTACATACAAGCAGCAAAGCGAATGTTGAGCCTTGGGTAGTCTGTCAGCCGTAGCTGAGCTTCTTGTTTTTATTCTAGGCTAGTACTCACAAAAGTCACTTTGTCTATCAAATTTCAAGTGCATAGCTTCATCCGTTCCAGAGATATAGAGAGTTTGCTAAAATGTAGAAAGTGACCACACGATATGACCGTTAATGGTCACTCGAGGTCTTCAGAAATGACACAGTTCGATATATCACATATGACTTCCTATTGATGCTTCATAGCAACTATGGGTCTATCTCGCATCGTTTCCGAGATATAGTCGTATATCTGTCGAAAATCGTGAAATTTTCATACCCCACCTGCATTTAACGCCCCGTTGATAGTTTACGGCTATAATTTGGTAGTCTATGTTGCGTAAATGCCATCTGAATTTAGCAACGATGTTTATATCTGAGAAAACTAGAATGATTTGGCTACCAGTTGGTCGAAAAAGTTTGACGAAACCTTCAGTCGTTTTGACACAATACCAGCATGTGACGGACGGACAGACAGACAGAACGGCTATAGCAATATCGCAGTCTGCATGACTTTGTCATGCTGACGTGCGATAAAAAATAGTTGTTAGTTACTGCAGTGAATTTTGTGCACCCATATTCTTGTAGTATGGTCATGTTAATTTGTAAATGTAACAAGAAAGTTAGGTATCGCAAACGGATCGCGCGTCAGCTGCACACGTAATATGTCGAGGGCATCAGTAGTAACTCTGTGACCTTGAGATCTAAGCTAAAGGTCACCCAAGGTCAATGGAAACGACGCCATTTGATAGATCATGTCTTAGTATTAGTCGAGGTATTTGGCATTGAATATTCTCATGACCTTGAAATCGGGGTTATAGGTCATTCAAGGTAATTCAAAATGGTACCATTTGATAGATTGCACACGAGTTCCTATTCGCCTTCTATAGTATCTATGACGCTATCTTCTATCTTTTGCGAGATATAACGAGTTGTTGGTCGAAAATCAACGAAATTTTTATATCCCACTTGTATTGAGTGCCTCCGTAGGGGGTGACCCCATGGGAATTTCGGGAATCAGGTAGATTGATTGGGCTACCATGCGGTGAATAAATTATGACAATATGTTAAGCCATTTTCATAAAATACCGGAACGTGACAGACGGACGGACAGACATATTTGCTATATCAATATCGCGCGTCAGTATGTTGACGCGCAATAAAAAATCTGCTGTCAATTATACTAGTAAACGGTGATGTGACACATCGAAAACTCCAAAATGTCTATCGCGGTTTTTGATCAGAACTTTTTCTTCAGAGCTCTGCATTATTTTGTCAATAAAACATGTAGATTATTGTGATGTCTAGGCCTGCAATAAAATGTAAATTTTTGTGTCATTTACTATGACATAATTATGACATCACCACACCATCAAGTAAACAAATCATAGAGTATTCCTTCATGTTTCCATTGGTGCAAAAGATTATGAAAAATCCAACAAGAAACACTGGAGTTATTGTGGAGGATATGAAAAATCCAACAAGAAACACTGGAGTTATTGTGGAGGATAAAGTGACATGTTTTTAAGGCTCACAGTGTATAATGTATTCTACTAGGTCTGGTGTTCACTGTTTGGTAATATACTTTACCAGTGAAATAGTAATGATGATAACTTCTGATGTTTGCATTGTGTAATATACCTCAATTCACAGAGCTACGTTTTGACTACGGAGGTGGTGAAAGCTTGCCATGGAGAAAAGTCAGTTGCTTTTTGGAGATAATTACTTTTTAGCCGGATATTGCTTTGCAAAAGTCCGGGTATTGCCAGCATATGTCTTCCGTCTGTCTGTGGCATGATAGACCAGGGTCTTGGCTCTTTTGAGTAGCATTGTTAATTTGCTAAAAAATTATTCTTGAATTGAGAACTGTACTTCATATTTTTGCGATTTTCAGTTTTTGAAGCGCTCTAGCTCAGAAGTGGTACAAGACGGGGCCATAGTTATTACGGACAGCTAATAGGAAGTCATGGGTGCTTAAGGGTAGTTTATTTACTCTTGAGTATCCCACTGTCAATCGTTTTTGGGTGAAAAAAAACTTGTACATTTTTGGGGCCAAATTTGGACACTTTTTGGTTGATAATTCCGCCGCTAGGGGGCGCTAGTGGCTGAGTCCGCAAAGCGGCACACTTGGGCCTTAGCAGGTACTACACACCGAGTTTCATCGAAATCAGCCGAAGCAAAGTACAACTTTGGCTGTTCACAGACAGAATGACAGACAGACAGTTCTAATGAACGACAGACACGCGAAGTAAAAAGAAGGATCGCCTGACGATCTCGCGAATCAATAATAATCAGAAAACCCCGCTAGTTTGTTATCTTAAAGTAAAAATTTTGATGTATATGATGCAGTAAATAATATTTTGGTTAACACAAAAGGCAGGCTTTAGAGATATACATTCAAGTTTTGCAATTTAATGTGGCAACAAATTACAATGTAGCATGATAACAGCAGATACTGTCAAAAATGCAATCCGAGAACGGTGAAGTACAGTTATACTAATCAAATGCAAACTTACGAATGAAGCAAAATGTAGCATTTATTGCCGCACGATGCATATGCATAAGCGCGGCTATAGCCGTCAGGCGGTGTCCGTCCGTCTGTCACATTTGTGAGTTCTGACAAAACGAGTAAACATATTTTCAAATTTTTTTCACTGTCGGGTAGCCAAACCATTCTAGTTTTACTTCATCGCGTCCTGTATACTACGAAAGCTAGGTGTGAAACACACCTTTGACGCCGTTCGCTGGAGGCGGAGTTGTGTTGTTCACGGGCGACGACGACAAAGTGTTTTTCACAAGAAACCTGACGTTACGCCAATGACCACCGAACGGAATTTGCAGTGGTAAGTCTGACGCCGAATCAACCGATATAGAAGATTGCACTCAGCGTATTGAAGCTAACTATTCAGAGACACGAAGCATCGCGCTGCCCCTTTGCGACAGCCGAGCTCTTGTTAGTATATGATTAAGTAGTGTTCATTACAGCCCATCGCAAGATATGAATGCAGCCATGTCAACAACGTTGTACGTTCATGTAACTACCACCTCCGAGCGCTGCGACATCTTCATCCATATCTATCCTTGGACGTCGCCAAGAACATAGCTGTCAGTATAGTAGGTTCGCGCCTGGATTACTGTAATGCTTTGCTGTTTGGTGCCACACAGTTGACGACAAGCAAGCTGCAGAGAGTACAGAACAATCTTGCACGCGTTGTTTGTGATGTCGGTTGGCGTAAATTCCACACGGCCGATCTACTCCACGATCTTCACTGGCTACCAGTACGCAGCCGGGTAACCTTCAAAGTGGCGACACTGTGTTACCAAACGTACAGAAACGGCCAACCGGCTTACCTTTCTCTGTCATCATACACACCATCTCGTAACTTGAGATCAGCATCCTTGGTCCGGCTGTTTGAACCTCCGGCTCGACTCACTATTGGTGAAAGACGTTTCAGCTACCATGCACCCCGCGTCTGGAACTGCCTCCCGATGACTGTCAGATCTGCGGACAGCTTAGCATCTTTTAAAACTC
>Ga0209149_1000379_pt1 | contig 18602 bp, 17 predicted proteins | sample WorMetTyACAVOLI2_FD_187423 | JGI IMG/M metagenome (GOLD analysis project Ga0209149, IMG submission 187423) | Marine gutless worms symbiont microbial communities from Max Planck institute for Marine Microbiology, Germany - Olavius algarvensis... ... | reverse complement strand
TCTGGATCATAGGCTCTATATCCTTTCTTAATAAATTGCGTATCTCTCTTATAATGGTTTTTCTGGATTCAGAAAACCGTTAAGAGAGTCAGGATATAAACCTTCCGGACATATGCCCTAATCGGAAATACAGGAATTAAGCCGTTCATGAAAAAGGCGGAGCGAAGCGACATCCACAAATCTTCAATCTTCAATCTTCAATCTTCATTTATAGCTTGTCCGGATAAGGATTACTAAATGCAAAAAGTTGTCCGACCCAAAGAAGATCGTAAAGCCATAAAGGTTCCCAACGGCAAAATAATCTACCTGGACCCCGCGGATGCCGGGGATTTGCAATTTGTCAGGGAGGCCTACGGGTATGCCGCCGAAAATAGGGGTTGGTTCCGTGAGCGGGATCGCCTCTTTGTTTTGGGCGATGCGCTGACACTGAACTCGGCCCGGGCCAAGCTGCGCGGCGAGGCCCCGCCGGGTATTCTGGATGTTCCACGCCCGCCCCGGCCGGAAGGACCGCTCTCCAAACGCTTGCTAACCATGGATGACGGCGCGGTGATGCGCTGGATTCGCCATCCGAGCGTATTGCCGAAATCAAGCCGACCGCATTGGCGCAACCATACTGCGCTTTTTGAGTTGAAAGGCACGAATCCGGATTTTGTCTGCTATACTTCGATTCCCTCCTTTGCTACCGTGGATGGAGCAGATGGAAAATTCCGATTTCTGGGACCCGGAGGTATTCGCTGGATTGACTACCCGGATCGAGCGGCCGCCATATCCGATGCCATGGATATGAGTTTGGCGGTCGCCATGAAAATCCAGGTCGTCCGAACCCCCAGCGGCGGCAACAAAATTTCGGTTTATGGCGATCTGCGCCACAAGCCCAAGGTGTTGCGTTCCATTTTTGCGGCCTACGAACGGATGGGATTTATCGTGACCTCGGCCGACCTGGGGCTTTCACTGAACGACCTTGAGAAATATGCCCTGCCCGTGGCACCCACCTCAATCGTTCCCAAGGGAGTCTATCGCGATGGGATACCGTCGGCATTGGTAACAGCTGACGCCTGTCTGCCGGGCCTGGAGGCCATGGCGGCAAGCTTGCCGGGCTCCCCTCCGCTGAGCAGCTTGACGGTTTCAATTCAGGGCATCGGTGAGGTCGGCTACCGTTTGGCCCGGCACCTGCTGGAAAACGGCAGCCGGATAATTATTGCCGAGCCAACGCCGAAAACCCGCAGCAGCCTTAGAGCCGAATGCAAAAAAGCCTTTGCCCGCGGCCAGGCCCGGTTTCTAAAGAAGCCGGACAACATATACAATACACCGGCCGATATATTTTGCCCCTGTGCCCTGCGGGACATCCTTGATGGACGCAACCTCGCCCGGCTGTCACAAGCCGGAGTCCGCATCATCGGCGGCCCCGCCAACAACCTTTTTCCAGACCAGGTCAATGGCCCCTGGCAGTATCACAACGCCGGCCTGCCGGTCGTCCCCTACGAAGGCATCGGCGCCGGGGGCGTCACCGGTGTCGCATATTCAGTCATGACGGGAATCTTCGGCAAATGCCCCTTCACGATATCGGATAAAATAAAACTGATTAAAAATTATGTCGCCCGGGTGCTGGGCTGGTCCCAACGCTACGATCTGCCGCCCCAGGTAATATCCGACCGGCTTTTATTTCGCAGCACCCAGCGCAGGCGCCTTTTGGGTCAAAGGCAGTCCGAACGCCCGCTGGATAAATTGCGGTTGGCCTTCAACGGAAATAACCGACAATTTGAGCGGGATCTGGTCAATGAATATACCAAAAGAGGATTTTTTCACGGATCGGGGAAATATAGACGGGTAGAAAATTGAGGGATTTAGGAATTTAGGAATTGGGGTTGGGCTTGAGAAATTAATGGATAAAATCAATAAATTGAAATTGACAGAATTCCTTCAATCCCTTAATTCCTAAATCCCTGAATCCCTGAATTCCCAAATTCCTAAATTAAATTTTCTATGGAGATCCTACTATGTCCAAAGACTACAACGCCATCATCATCGGGGCCGGTATTATCGGCTGCTGCATTGCTTATGAATTGAGCAGAAAAGGGTACCGTACCCTGAACATTGATTTTCAGCCGGCTGCCGGCGCCGGGTCGACGTCAAACTCCTGCGGCAACGTGCGGTTCTATTACTCCACCCGCGATGGCGTCGCCATTGCCTATGAAAGTGCCTGGTACTGGCACAACTGGCGTCAATACATCGGTGTTGAGGATGTTCGCGGGCTGGCCGCCTACCACAATACCGGGTCGGTCTTTGTCAAAAACAGGGTGGTCGACTGGCCCCGGGTCAAAACCAACTTCGACAGCATTGGGGTAAAATACGAAGAGTGGGACTTGGCCACGCTTCAACAAAAGATACCAGTGGGCGATTTTCATTCATTCTATCCGCCCCGACGACCCGACGATCCCCGTTTTCATGACGGGTCCGATGTTTGGCTGGAGGGCGCCTGCTACACGCCTGAATCCGGCTATGTCGGCGATCCGCAGCTGGCCACTCAGAACGTCGAGTGTGCGGCCATGTCCCATGGTGCCCGGTTTAAATACAATCAGCGGGTTGCTGAAATTCGGCGCGATAGTTTGAAAGTCCTTGGGGTTACACTGGAAAGCGGGGAGCAAATCGATGCCCCCATCATCATCAATGTCAGCGGCCCGCACTCCTTTAAAATCACCGAAATGGCCGGGATGAGCGCAAGCAACAACATCAAGACCCGCGCCCTGCGGCACGAGGTCCATGTCGTCCCGCCGCCTGCCGGTTACCGGCCGGAGGATGCCGGCTACCACACCAATGATGCGGATATCGGAGCTTACTATCGGCCGGAAGCGGGTAATATGATTTTGACGGGCAGCGTCGATCCGGCCTGCGATCCACAGGAATGGGTCGACCCGGATAATTTCGACGACCAGATATCGGAAAGCCAGTGGAAAGCGCAGGTTTACCGCCTGGCACGGCGAATCCCGGGCTTGCCGATTCCCAACCAGCCATCGGGCATCGTCGATCTTTACGATGTCAGTGACGATTGGATTCCGATTTACGACAAATCGGATTTAAGCGGCTACTACCAGGCCATCGGCACCAGCGGCAACCAGTTCAAAACGGCTCCGGTCGTGGGTGGTATGCTGGCCGAACTGATTGACAAAGTCGAACAAGGCTATGATCACGATGCGGCTCCGATGAAATACAAACTCCCCCATTTAGGACTCACCATCGACATGGCCGCCTTTCATCGCAACCGCAAAATCAACCGCAACAGCAGTTTCTCGGTGATCGGATAAATCCCTTCACAAGCCACCGGCGCTCCCTTAGAGAATTGAAGAGATTCTGACGTTGCCGGGTGAATTCGACCCCTCAAACTCACCCGGGTCAATCAGGTGGCTTGTGAAGGGATTTATACAGGCTTGTTCAGGCAAATCTATAATCACGCCTGCCCTCTGCTGAATGCTCGATACTGGATACTCGATATTGGATGCTCGATAGCGAATACCGGATGACATATCAATCCGCAATCGAATGATTCCCACTTCCGAATTCCCTTTTCTGCCCCCTGCCCCCTGCCCCATGCTTTATCAATCCGCAATCCGAAATCCGCAATCCGCAATCGAATGATTCCCACTTCCCACTTCCACTTCCCACTTCCGCATTCCCACTTCCGCATTCCGACTTCCCACTTCCAACTAGTCTATAATCATGGATTGCGGATGCTTCATCTTCCAATCCTGCCAGCGAGTGTCGTCTGAAGCAAGCTTGGGCAGTCGCCGTTTGAAATAAACACCCTGAATGCCCCTTAAGCCGTCCTCGGCGGGGTACCACAGCGATCCGGTTTCCCGATCATAGAGGACAAAGGTTCTATCATAGGTCCATCCCGAAGGCACCAGGGTGAGGGTGCGGCCGTCGATCTCGCGGCTGTACACAGCCGCCAGGTCTACCAGCGGTCAGTAGGCCGCGGCGATCGACCGGTTGCCGATCTGACTGTTGGCGACTTCATGGCGATAAAGCCGCGGCACGGAGTAGGCCCGCGCCTCCTTGCCGTCCGCGATCCCGATAACCCGCGTATTTTTTGAAACATCCGGACTCTTATCTTTTAAATGCGAGTCGTCCAATGGGGTGAAAGCGTTGCGTCCGATACCGTGCCGAAACCGGTCCGGATCAAATCCAATCGATTTGGCCTGGGTCACATTCCAACGCTCGCCGTGCAAATCGACGATGTAGTATTTACCTTTCTCCTCTAAGGCTCTGGAGAAAGTAAAACCAAATAGAATCATAGCGGCCCCAGTGAGCGCCACTATATTTAATAATCTGAATAGCGATATCTTGAGAGTCATGTTCGATCTCCTTATGGGAAAGGTTCTGGGTTCAAGGTTCTGGGTTCTGCGTTTTACTCCTATGAAACTACATTGGAATGTCGAATGTCGAATGTCGAATGACGAATGATGGATTCGCTTCGCTCTGACTATTTTAGTTAGAATTAAATCGATAGAATACCTTACTTCGAAATTCATGATTCCTTGTTCGATATTCGATATTCGCTTTTTCGAAGTTTCTTTTATTGATCAGACTGGCCGTTCTTTTGGCCAGAGGCAGCGCTCTTGTGAAACTACGTCTATATTAACCCCAGAACAGGAGTATTTAAATCGTGCTCGTCCTCGTGCTCGTCCTCGTACTCGGGTTTGAAAGCGGCTCAAAAGCTTCGAGGACGAGCACGAGGACGAAACGGCCAATGAGTTCATCGGAAATTGCGTAAATTTGGCGCAGTTTCTTTTCCGATCAGACTGGACGCCTGCGGCCAACGACCTCCGCTCGTGCTAAACTGTGATAACCCTTAGTCGTCCGATTGCTTGCATTCTTACATCCGATTGAAATTCAGACGGCAGGATTGAAACTCTCTTCGGCAGGCCGGGTCGGTATAATTGTCGGCAGACACCAAAACCATTACATTTTCAAATCCGCCTTGTCCGGGTTAGGCCTTTTTCACATAATCCGTGAATTCTGCAATATCGGTGGATTAAAACTTGACAAAATCAATTGAATCCACCAGTTAAAGCAAATTGCTTTCAAAGGGTTAATGTGATTAAATTTAGCAATAAGGAAATCAATAGCGTGAAAACTGATCTGAGCAAAACTGCATCCCAACTAGCCAAAGTCGCCGATGGAGAAGTTCAGACCGATCGGCTTTTGGCGCCCTACACCTCCTACAAAATCGGCGGGCCTGCGGCGGTCTGGGTTGCACCCGGCACCGAATCCGCCGTTGGCAGAGTTATCAAGGTGATACATGACAATAATCTGCCTTTTATTGTCCTGGGCCGGGGCTCGAATCTTTTGATCTCCGATAGCGGGTGGAACGGCGTCGCCTTGTATCTGGGCCAAAATCTGAGCGGTTTTTCCTTTGCCGGCAATCAGGCTATCGTGAGCGCCGGCACCCTGTTGATGGATTTGGTTCAGGCCGCGACCCAAAAAGGATTGGGCGGTATGGAACTGCTGGCAGGAATACCGGGCGGGGTCGGCGGGGCCCTGCGAATGAACGCCGGTGCCTTTGGTCAGGAAATTGAGGGAACCACCGAAGCGGTCAGCGGCTTTCGATATGACGGCACCCCTTTTGAGGCCGGCCGGCAGACCATTACTTTTAATTACCGACGGGTTCCGGAATTAGATGACGTAGTCATCACTTCCGCCCGCTTTCGCTTTAAAGCGGCGACCCCTTCCGAATTAAGGGCGCGGGTGGCCGATATTCTGGCATTGCGCAATAAAAAACAGCCTTTGGAACATCCTTCCTGCGGCAGTGTGTTTAAAAGGCCGGCGGGATACTATGCCGGAGCCCTGATCGAAGAAGCCGGACTGAAAGGGGAACGAATCGGGGGTGCCATGATCAGCCCCAAACACGCCGGGTTTATCCTGAATACGAAAAACGCCAGGGCCGCCGATGTTTACGCCCTGGTTCGGCTGGTTGAGAAAACAGTGTGGAAACGTTTTGGCGTCCGGCTTGAAAGAGAAGTCAAGTTGATCGGCGATTTTGATTAGGCTGACCGCTTTTCAGGTTGACGGCAGGCTGCACCCGAACCTCGTGTGAAACTTCAGGGAGTGACTAATGAATAATGACTAATGAATAATGATGGATTCGCTTCGCTCAGTCGATTTAAAATGGACCGTTCGACTAAAGACTCACGACAGGCAGAATACCTTAGATCCGCAATCCGCAATCTAAAATCTAAAATCGAGAAACCCAGAACCCTGAGCCTTGAACCATTGTTAAATCGGATAGAGCGGAGCGAATCAACAAATCCGCAATCCGCAATCTAAAATCTAAAATCGAGAAACCCTGAACCTCTGAACCCTGAACCTTTGAACCTCTGAATCTGTGAACCCTGAACCTTTGAACCTTCAAAACATATGAGTTCATCATCGTATCCGACATACCGGTCGCTGACCGGCTTTTTTATTCCGCTGGCAATTCAGGCCGCCTCCCAGGCCCTGAGCTACCCGCTTGTCGCCATGGTTGCCTCCCGGGGTCCCGGCGGACCACTGAACCTGGCCGGGCTGGCGCAATCCAATACCATCATGTTTTTTCTCGGCATGTTTGCCATCAGTTCGGTCACCACGGGCATGGTGTATGCCAAAACACGCGAAGGATATCGAAAATTTTGCTTTATGATCCGGGCCACCGGCCTGGCGGTCATCGGCATTCAGGCGGTTCTGAGCATCCCCGCTGTTTCTCATCTGCTGTTCGGCCACCTGATCGGATTACCGCCCTCCATTGAACAGCCGGCCCAGATCACCTTAATATCATGCCTGCCGCTGCAGTTTCTTTTCTTCTTTCGAATTCCGTATTTCGTAGTCATGTATGTCGGCCGGGCCACCGGCAAGGCCAGCATGGCAACGATCGCCCGCATCGTTCTGACTGCCGTGTTATCGCCGCTGTTTTGTATTTTGGGACTGGTGGGTCCGATCTGGGCGGTGGTATGTCTCACCATCCCGGTGGCCCTGGAAGCCCTGGTCTCGGGCGTATTTGCAGTCCCGTTTATAAGAGCTCTTGAGCCCTGCCGGGAAAAACCGCCCAGCGTGAAGGAAATATTTATTTTCAACATCCCGTTGTCGGTGGGCGGTTATTTCCTGGTGGCCTCGGCCATCATCCTGGCTGCTTTTATCGCCCGGGCGCCCGACCCGGACCGCATCCTGCCGATTTACTACCTGGCCCTGGGGCTGGCAAATCCCATGTCCTTTGCCGCCACCCGCATCCAGGCGGTCGTTATCGCTTTTCCCCCACTAACCCGTCTCGACCGCCGCACCCTGCGATTTGCCCTGACGGCCGGTGCCTTCCTGGGAATGTTGCCGTTGATTTTTATCCTGCCCGGGATGGCCGAGCTATACTATGTAAAATTGCAGAACCTGAATCCGTCCGATCTCAATCTCGTGCGCCTGACCGCTGTCTCGCTGATTTTCTTCCCCCTTAGCGCCGCCATCCGCGCCCAAAGTGAGGGCCTGGCGGCCTGGCTGAAAAAACCGACCACCGTGTTGACCGGTCATGGCATGTTTTTGGTCACTATAATAGTTTCCGGGTTTACGCTGCTCGTGCTGGGAACCCCGGGGCAGGTGATCGGGGCCGTGGGTTTGACTCTCGGCAGCCTGGCATCCTCGGCCACCATGCGACTATTGCTGATACGGGCTGAAGAGAAAGCGTTTCCGGTCGGGCAGACAACGATCTCCCTGGGGCAGGTTCGGTGAGAACAGCTCATTGCTCATGGCTGATAGCTGATAGCTCATAGCTGGCAGCTCATAGGTGGCAGCTCATAGCTGATAGCTGATAGCTCATGGCTGATAGGTCATAGGTCATAGATGGTAGCTCATAGGGTATAGGTTATAGCTGATAGGATTTTATGACTTCAAATCTCGCAACTTGATCTAAAATTAAGTCAACTTTTTTGGACACGATCTATGTCAATTTGCGGAAAATTGAGGGATTTAGGAATACTATCGATTTGAATTTAAAAGACAGAGCGACCTGTCGGGTCCTAGCCGAAGGCGAAGCCTGAAGTGATACTACAAATCTTCAATTTTCAGCCCCCCGATGAATCGGGATTTACGCTTCGCTGCAACCGGCTAAGCTTGTCCAGGTTGGGATTTTAAGAGATGGGAAATCAAGAGACCTGAAGGCGGGTTTATGGTCAGTGGTGCGTCGTCCGTTGTCCGTGGCACCCTGTATGGGAATGGCACCAATTTGCCCTTTAAGGTCGGATGTCAGTCTGAAACCTGGGCATGAAAGATTTGAACTCATTTTGACCTCGATTGAAAAGTCAATCATCGCGCAGGTTGCAACACTGCAGGCTCAAAGGACAAACAACAGACAACGGACAACAGATGTTTCTCAGTCTTCTTCCCAGTGGATGCAATCCACCGGACACGTATCCATCGCCTCCTCGATGCAGTCTTCGGGCCCGCCTTCGGGCATGATGACTTCAGCTTTTTCTTCGTTCTCATTAAAGGTAAAGACCTCGGCACAGAGTTCCACACAGCTTTCACAGCCAATGCATTCATCGGCATCGATAATAACTTTCTTAGCCATCGCAAGCACTCCTTTATAGCATATGTTATTCATGATCAGGCGACCATATCACCCAATCTATGTGCATTTATCAAATAATCAACGGAACTTTTCGATTTTAGGGAATTCAGTGAATTTATCAACGGGTAGAGCTGAGCGATACCGACAATCCAAAATCCGAAATCTAAAATCCAAAATCCTTCAACCCTTCAATCGTCATCAAAGCGCTCTTCCTTCCACGGGTCGGCAGAATTGCTGTAGCCCCCGCTCTCATAGTAACCCGGCTCATCTTCGACGACAAATCGGATCCGCTCCAGCCATTTCACACTCTTGTAAAAATAGCGGTCCGGCACCAGGCCGCGCAACGGCGCGCCATGTTCCAGGGGGAGATTTTGATCTGAGAAACTGTGGGCCAATATCATGTTGGGTTCGAGGCCTGCGCTGAGGGGCAGGCTGCTGGAGTAGTCACCCGGGGCTTCGAATACAATATACCCGGCGTTTTTCTTTACCTTAACGAGGTCCATAATGGCTTGCACTTGAACACCGCGCCAGCGGGAATCGAGCAGAGTCCAGCCGGTTACACAATGAACATCACAGGTCAGGTCCACCTGATTCAATTGCATGAGGTCCTCAAACTTCAACGTCACCGGGTTTTGCACTTCGCCGCCGATTGACAGTCGCCAGTCAGGTACGTTCCCGGGACCTTTTACCCCTCCCATATTGGGCATGGCTTTAACGGCATGCTGGCCCGGAGGGATACGCGGACGGCCGTCAGCTCTAACCTGAGCGGCCAGAGCCCTGTTTTCCGAATCCATCAGTTTAACGAACACACCCGGCAGACCGATTGATACCATGGTTCCGCCGGCTGCCGCCATAAATTTTCGCCGGGTAATTTTTGGGTTCCCATTCATGATAACCTCCTGCCGGAAAATGACTTATCGAAAACTAAGACGCCGTCCATCTAACGTCAACTTTTTGGTGTGTTTTAGTGAGACGCCCCCCCCTTTACACCGGCCGAAAAAACCTTAACGTATTGGAAGTGTGCTTATGGACCTACAACCCAAATTTAGCAAATTAAACATCGGCCGAACCTTTAAAAAATTCTCGACCTTGGAGTATTGGAGTGCTGGAGTACTGGGGTATTAAAGGAAGACATCAAACCTTCAAACAATACTCCAACACTCCAGTACTCCAATACTCTAATACTCCGAAATTTAAAAAAATTTAAAACTCCACGATGAATTTGTCTGCTTTTGATCTATGGAACCGTTATAAATACCGGGTGCGCTTGCAGCAGGTTGGAGTCGAGTTTCCACAGTTGCGTTCTTGTTTTTGATCTGCTAAGTTGCAACGGCGGAGCGGATGACGATCAACGGATTCCGAATAAGTGAGCGCGCTTCCAGATGAGCGGAAGACCTCAGGAAGAATTAATGGATAATGCCGGAAATATAAGGAGATCGCAAACCATGATGGATGAACAGCCCAATAACCTTGAATTTAAAATTGACCGGTCAAGTCTCTACGCCGAGGAATCATTCAGCGACCTAAAAGCCGGCACGATCAAACGCCTCACACCGGTAAAAGCAGACGGTACAGAGGACAAAAGCCGCAAAACTATATTTGTCGGGCATACCAGCATCCTCACCCCGAACGGCCCACTGCCGATCCAGAACAACATTCCGGCCAAAGACTTGCAGCAGGCCATTAAAAAATTTCCCGAGGTTATGCAGGAGGCCATGGATCAGTTGATTGAAGAGGTCAAAAAATACCAAGAGCAGGAACAGGGCCGGATTCAAAAGCCGGATTCGGGCCTCATCATTCCCGGCCGGTAGGGAACCTATCGGAATTTATAGAGCCAAAAGAGTAAATTTTCGGTAATAGAACAATGGGTATACTAAATTTTTTTTCAAGCAAAGATCCTGAGGACTATGAAAAAAAAGGCGATGGCCTGTTCGAAGCCGGGGCATACGGCAAGGCCATAGCTGAGTATGAACGCGCCCTTGAGCGGCTCGAAAAAACATCCCCCTGGGATGACGATTATCAGCAAAACCTGCGGGAAAAAATCAGCTGCTGCCAGGAACAATTGGCGCTGGAGCACGAAAATACAGCCCGGGAACTGATGGAGGCCGGCCACAACGATGACGCTCGTCAGTATATCGAACTGGCCCTGGAATTGACCAGGGACGACCAGCTAATCACCCAACTCGAACAGTATCTAAAGCAGCTGGATACGGGCCGCTTGGAAGCGATTCAAACCACCCTGCCGAATTTTGATACTCCGGATCAGGAAAAGCAGCAGGAAGAGATGCCGGAAGTGCAGACGCCCGGAGCGGAACAAGATGACGAGCATTTCACGGCCCTGATCGGCACCCTGCCGGAAGACATTCAAGCGACCTATCGCAATTACCCGGTCGTGTTCAAAACCGGCTATCTGGCATTGAACCGGGGGGATTTTGAGCAGGCGGCCGAAGATCTGTCCCAGGCCCTGGATGAACATGACGACCCGCAAAGCTATATACCGCTCGAATTGGCCACTGCCTGTCTCAACCTGACACGCTACGATGAAGCCTGCCGCCATGCGGAAACGTTTTTGCAGCACCACCCCGATGCACTGCCGGGCTACCAGCTGTTGTGTGACATATACTGGGAAACCAGGGAATTCGAACGGGCTGAAGCGTTGCTCGTCTCGCTGCCCGAGGAATTGGCCGAATCTGTGGCCGGCTACTTGCTGCGCGGCGAAACCCTTTATCAGGCCGGGAAATTTGCCGACGCCAAAGCGTTTTACCGCGATTTTTCAAAAAAATACGAATGGAATGAATCCATCGCCCGGGCGCTGGCAAAGGCCCACGAAGCATTGGGAGAGAGAACCAACGCCCGCTATATATACGGTGAAATCATGAATCAATGCCTCAGCTGTCACAGCCGGGTCGATCCTTTTCTCAAGCAGAAATATGCCGATCTCAGTTTTGAATCCGGACTCAAGACAACTGAAGTATTGGAGCTCTACCTTTCCCTGGCCCAGGAAGTCCCGCAAAATGCAGCAGACTATTACCAAAAAATCAGCCGGATTTATAACGCCCAGGGAAACGAAACAGAAGCCGAAAGGTTTCAGGCTATATCTGAAAAATATGAAGCGCGACAATGAAAGCTGATATCGTGAAACACCGAATTCAGCATGTGTTAATAGCATGGCCAACGATTACTCGGTAGCGATTCACAATTACATAAGCGATAAAATTGCAGCAGCCGAAAAGAATATAAAGCTTGCTGAAAGTGAAAATGATTTAGGGTCCCTGCGCTATTATCAAGGACGGCTTATGGAACTGAAGGACATCCGCGGGTATATGGCTGAAAAGATAGATCTGAAAACTCAGCGGTATTTCTGATTACAGACCTCGGAATTTCGATTGAAAAAATGGCTGTGAACCTATGTAAGTCGAGAAATTGCATTAAAATTGGACATGGGTTCAATTTAGGGATTCAGGAATTTAGGAATTGAAGGAATTCTATCTTTTTTAATTTATTGATTTTATCTTTTAATCCCCCAATGCCTCAATTCCTGAATCCCTCAATTTTCCGCAAATTGACCTAAATCGTGTCCAAAAAAAGTTGACTCATTTTAAAAGCAAGTTACGACATCTGGATTATGGCATACGTTTACTTATTGGATTTGTATAAGTATATCGATGCAAGACTGGAAGATGCGACCGGCGGTCTTGACACCCCGCAGGGCGATAGGGCGACCGTGAAATTTGCGCAGGGTCGCATCGATGCCCTGACGGAGTTTCAAATTTTTCTCAAAGAAAATTTCAACCCCAAACTACCCCGCCGCATCCGGGAATCTTTAACATCTAAAAAGTCACCTTGAATCAGTGCAAAAAAAGTCTAAAACCGGCTTGTGAGCAAATGTTATCTGCTCGAATGAGGTTATATTGTCAGCTTGTCAGCCAATTCTAATAACAAATCACCAATAACGATCTATCCCCAATCATCACGATGCTCTTCAGGCCCGCTTTCAAATCCCCCTTGAGTCCATCTTCCCGGGATCTGTGGTTCGTTTTCCAACAGGACCGCTTGCTGCTCAAGGATGGCAACAATGGATACCGAATCCCGGAGGAAGAGGATTTGGTCCGGATCCAGCCGGCTCCCATTCGCAGCCAATACCTGGGCGCCCTGGATGGTCGTCCCTGCTATGCAGCCGAGTTGCCGGAAGAGAATCAGGTAGCAAACGGCTTCCACCTGATAGGCTTGCGGGAAACTTTCGGTCAGTTGGATGAGGAGTTGATCTGGATTGCCGGCCGTGCGAATCAACTGATCGACTGGAGCAGAAGCCACCGGTTTTGCGGCCGATGCGGCGTTTCTACCGAGGATAGATCGCAGGAGCGGGCCAAGATCTGCCGTGCCTGTGGACTGGTAAATTATCCGCGCCTGTCCCCGGCAGTCATCATGGCCGTCGTCAGGGGTGACCGCCTGCTGCTGGCCAGCAACAAGCGGTTTAAAGCCGGATTCTACAGCGTGCTGGCCGGATTTGTCGAGCCGGGCGAAACCCTGGAGGAATGCGTCGCCCGGGAAATCAAAGAAGAGGTCGGCATCAGGGTCAAAAATATCCGCTATTTCGGCAGCCAACCCTGGCCGTTTCCAAATTCGTTGATGGTGGGATTTATAGCGGAGTATGCCGGCGGTGATATTAAAGCCGATCCCGCCGAAATTACCGATGCCGCCTGGTTCACGGCCGAAAATCTGCCTTCCATCCCGCCTAAAATCACCATCGCCAGACACCTGATCGACTGGTTCATGGCCCAAAACACTGCCGCTGGCCGCAAGAGTCAAGTCTGATTAGACAAGAAACTTCTGATCTCCGTTTCAATATCGGCCGTTGTTGGGTTTCGCTTTCCATGATAACACCGGTAACATGTAGGTTGGGTTGAGTGCAACGAAACCCAACAAAGCCTGGCGTAGGCTCAACCCAACCTACAAAGCTACCATTGAACCATAACGCAATTATAAATCGTGGGAGCGGTTTTTGCTTGCATCCCGCTGTCCTTTAGCGGGGCAACCGCGATTAGCCGGCTGGGTAATCGTGGCCGGCCTGCGACGAGCTCAGTCGAATCGAGGCCACTCCCACAAACCATTAACTTATATCTAATTGGCTTTGAAAATTCAGTTTCATAATAGTACGGCCTCCGGCTAAAGGATAGCCGGTCTGATCGATAAAGAAACTTCGAAAAAGCGAATATCGAATATCGAACAAGGAATAACGAATGTCGAAGGAAGGTATTCTGTCTATCTTATTAAAATGACAAAGCAAAGCGATTCCACCCTTCATCATTCGATATTTCTTGTTCGATATTCTGCGGTTCGCTTTAAATGCAGTTTCATAGGAGGGTAGGAGGAGAAACGGATCTGCCCTCTGACCTCTGTCATCTGCCCTTTGTCCTCTGCCCCATGAGCTATGAGCTACGAGCTCCTTTTTCCCAATTCCGCATTCCGACTTTGTCTCGCCTGAGTTCGTCGAAGGCCCACTTCATAATTCTGCTCTTCGCCCCTTCCCCGTCCTACCCGGTCCACTTTTTCCAGTCGCATTTCAGTAAATAACCTAGTCGTTGACCCGCACTATTCTTCCATCAACCCGGCTCTCAATCACCTTTCTTGACCGAATCGTATCGGCAATGAGTTCACGCAGCGGCAGACACGTGTAATCGGCCTGTTTACCGCTGAATATTTCATACCCGTCCCCACCGGATGCCAAAAAATCGGAAATTGCCACCCGGTAGGTATGACCGGGCTCGAGCGGCGCTTTGAGGTCACCCACCGCTACCGCTTCGACCGTTTTTCCGCGCACCTGGAATCGAATTCCGGAAACATGCAAAAATCCCCCGTCTTCATCCTCGCGGCTCCCCATGACCGACCAGGTGAGCACCTGTTTTATCTCCGCACCGGTCAATTCGATCACCACGATCTCGTTGGCATACGGCATGGTTTTGTATACATCTTCCAGGGTGATAGGGCCTTCATCGATGCTGGCCCTGAGGCTGCCGCCGTTTATCAGTGCGATCCGGGCACCGCTGGCCTCCCGCACGAGGTCAGCCACGAAATTCCCTAAATTGGTTTCCTCATACCGAATTCGCTCACGTTCAGCATCCAGGTCGGAACCGGTGGTTGTCAGCAGCGCTTTGGTGGTGACGCCGATAATACTCACGGATATCCGGTCCGCGAGTTCCAGCGAGACATAAGGGGTGCACAAGAGCTTTCCGGTATCTTTTTCAATGATGTTGGAACTGAGAAACGGAAAGCGCGCTTTGTGCTTGAGATCCAGGAAATTTTGCAGGCCAAAGTCAAATTCATGATTCCCCACCGTCATCGCATCCACCCCCATGGCATTGAAGCATTCCACATCGGGTTGACCCCGGAAAACGGTGGACATGGGTGTTCCCTGCTAAATATCACCCGCGATCAGCACAAAGGTTTGAATGTTTTTGATGCGGTTCTCCTCACGAATGCTTTCGATCAGCGTCGCCAGGCGTGCAATACCGCCCACTTCTTGTTTCCCGCTGTCAGTTCTAATTTTAAAAGGCGATAGATGGCCGTGAATGTCGTTGAAAAAAAGTACCGTTACATTGATAGGGCTTTGAGAACCGGCAACTGCCGCGCTTCCAGAACCGGCCACGGTTATCAGCACGGCAAGAATAATTAGCCAGGCCCGAAATCTGAAACAAAGCATTGGGATAACTCCTTAGTACACGATCTCATAAATCCGGCAACGTATAATAATCTCACCGCGGAGATCGCAGCCTCCGGCCCATAGGGCCTAAGGCCTACGCCCCGGTGGGAGCACGCAGAGATTATACCCGGTAGGACGCGGCCCCAAGATATCCTTTTAGTTCTTCTGGCGGCTTGTCGGGTCGTAGCTCGAAGAGCGAAGCCTGAAGCCAGCCGACTATTTGTTTTTCTCTGCGCTCTTAGCGATCTCCGCGGTGAACAAAAAAAAGTTATGAAAAATGTATCAGTAATTGTGAAAACATGCACTTAGCGGAGGTTACACCGGTTGCAAAACACGCACGGATATACCCGCCACATAGTCCTGCACCGCATCCCGATAGGCGGCCATGTGCCCGGTTTATAAATGCGCATGCAGGGCCTCCGGGGTCTCCCGGGCTTCGACGATCGCAACGACATTGTCCCGGATTTCGCTTTTTAAGGGTATGCCGGATTCGATGTCAACTGTAGGTTGATAACCCCGACATCCGTCTTCGGCCCTGACCCTGGAACCTAAGAACTCAAAATTTTGAGATAGTCATCACGGCAGCCCGGTTTCAGTTCGATCGTAGCGATGACATGGATCATGTTTGAATCTCCTTTCACAAATTTTGAACTCCATTTTTAGACGATTCCGTTGGCATTTGCAAAGACATAAATATTTAAAATGCGGAATAATGGGGACATTCTATTTATCTATTTGTTTAAATAGGTGCGATCTGGGATATAGAAGACATGCCCCGTAAAGCCCGCATAGATGCCCCTGATGCACTGCATCACATCATTATCCGGGGCTGGCAGAATTCAATAACTGATAGCGGTACCCTAAATAGCGAGTTACTGTAAGATTAGCTTGCATATTGCTCGAATTGCGTTTATGTTAACAGAAAGTATTATCGTTAGATAACGTTATAGACAAGGAGTTGGATAGATGAACCGTCAAACGCTGGCTTTTCTCCATGCTCACGGAATCACGACAAAGCCGAAGTCGCTCGAAAAGATGCTGGTTGATGTAATCGAGCAGCTTCCATCCGTTGCGTACTTCAGAAATCCCGAACACGAGCTCTCCAAAGCCGAAGCTGCTGAGCTTGAAGACGGCGGCTTCGACTTGACGCCCAAGAATCATGGGAGGAAGGATCCTATTGGCCGGTATGCTGCGCTCTACGCTGGCATGCTATCAAAATCCAAGTCGGTGAAAGAAACAGCGAAGATGCTCGGAGTGAACCCAAGCCGCGTGCGACAGAGACTGGTGCACGAGCGATCCCTGTATGGCATCAAGAGGGGCTCGGAATGGCGTATCCCGATGTTTCAATTTAACGGTCGTAAGCTGGTCCCGGGTATCGGAAAAGTCTTGGCTGCACTACCTAGTTCACTCAGTCCCGTGTCGGTGCTTTCCTGGTTCATGGTTCCGAATCCCGATCTTGAAGCACCTGAAGAGGGGAATTCTCGGCGTACACTTAGATTCAGCCCACATGACTGGCTATTGATAGGCAACCCCCCTGAGAAAGTGGTTAAACTGGCTGAGGCACTGTGACGGATGGCAACATTCCCAGACCCACCATCCAAGGCACAGCTCCAGGCAATTGGGCCTGACATAGCCATCCTTCACGAAGGCACGAGACTCTGGCGTATCTACTTTCGAAGCGGCCCCCATCCGACGACGTGGAATCATTTTCGCAAATACGGTCCAACGAACTCCAGATTTGATCATCATACGACACCAAAGCGTGTTCAGCAGAGAGCTGTCACCTATCTATCGGAGAACGGTCCGACTTGTCTTGCAGAGGTCTACCAAGATACTCGAACGATTGATCGCAGAAGGGACAATCCCTGGCTTGTGAGATTTGAGACAGTGCGAGATGTTTCGCTGTTGGACCTAACAAATCTATGGCCGCCAAGAGCAGGAGCATCGATGGCGATCAATTCCGGCTCAAGGGCAAATGCCAGGAAATGGTCGAGGGCAATCTACTCTGCCTACGCAAGCATCGAAGGCTTACTTTACTGCTCCGCAATGCACGGGAATAGACCGGCTGTTGCGCTGTACGATAGGGCTACATCTGCTATGCCAGTGACTCCAACTTTCAACAGAGCACTCATAGACCCAAGCATGACCACGGTTCTATCAAACGCTGCCGTTGAACTCAACTACATCCTGATTTGACTTTCCCGACGAGAAGTCCCCCATCTTGAGTGGTATCGTTGACCTTGGAGGACCTTGATCCAAAAGGAAATTCATCATCTGGGCAGGATTATGAGTTATGCGAAGCATTTAATAATTAATTGGGGTTGATATAATTCGCGTTCATCGGTAAAGGTAGTGGCAATATGGTGATTCCCATAACCATGCAGTCTAAATCAATTTTACGGATTGCTGTAGGCGTGATGTTAAGATTTTGGATTTGGAGATTTCAAAATTAAGGAATTCTGCCCGTCGTGAGTTTTTGTGTCGAACAGCCGGTTTTATAAATAGTTAGAGCGACGCGATACCGCCGATCCGAAATCGAAAATCTAAAATCCAAAATTATCAGAAGATATCAAAAAATGGACCAAAAGCCTCAATGGCGGTTTCGCAAAATGCGGCCCGGTGAAATCAATGTCGATCCCATTGAAGGGGAATTTTTCACCACCGAAGCCATCGGCAGCATCACCGACGCCCTGGTGCGCGAGTCAATCCAAAACTCCCTCGATGCCGCTCAAGGAGACGGGCCGATCACCGTCAGCTTTTCATTTTCGGCCGGCCCCGGTCGCGGATCCGATCCCCAGGCAGTCATCAAGGCTTACCTGGAAACGCTCAGCCCCCATCTTGAAGCCCGGCACTCCGGGCTGCCCCAAATCCCGTCTGCGGCCGAGAACCTGGATCATATATTAATCGAAGACTACGGCACCCGCGGCTTGCAGGGCGATATCCGGCAATACGACGACCTGGATGATGACGTCAAAAAAAATGACTTTTACTATTTCTGGCGCAACATCGGCCGCACCCGCAAAGAGGCCACCGACCTCGGCCGCTGGGGTCTGGGTAAAACCGTTTTTCAAGCTGCCTCCCGGATAAATGCATTTTTCGGATTGACTGTTCGCCGGGATGACGGACGAACATTTTTAATGGGTCAATCGGTCCTGAAAATTCACAAAACCGGCAACACCCGCTATGCACCCTATGGAGCCTGCGCATAAACTTAAAATTGATCAGAATAAATTACAAAATTGTAGGTCCAACATTTTAAATTTGGTCAATGTTCTTTGAAAAATTGGTTAAAGCAGCAATCTGCTGTGCTTCAGGTTAAAT
>Ga0209149_1000378_pt1 | contig 18621 bp, 15 predicted proteins | sample WorMetTyACAVOLI2_FD_187423 | JGI IMG/M metagenome (GOLD analysis project Ga0209149, IMG submission 187423) | Marine gutless worms symbiont microbial communities from Max Planck institute for Marine Microbiology, Germany - Olavius algarvensis... ... | reverse complement strand
CTTTCCAGGCCCAATTCTGTTAATATTGAATCATTTGTACGGTGTTCTTGCCATGAAATGCTAAGCATTTTTCTCCAGCACCACATTTCAAATGCTTCTATCCTGTTTCTGTCAGATTTCTTCAAAACACAGAACATACATTAAAACAGCTTCCACGTAGTTATTAGTCTTCTGCAGGACACTTAATTTGGTTTATTGTACAGAAACCCAGACATCTCATAGTCGTAATTTGAAGATGTTAATATTGCAGTATTTTGTAAGTTATACAGAACTTATTCTTTTTTGCGTGAGTGAGTCATAAACTTTCTGCTCTGCTTATGTTGTGTTTATTTGTACTGTGTTTTGAAAGGGAAATCGGCAAATAAAGATGATGCAGAATGGTGCAAAACTTGATGGAGTTGTGGATAAGACATTGGCATATAAAGAATCCTCCACTGTAGTCACTGTTCTGTCTGTAATTGGTCCAAACAAACTAGCTGCTTTGATTACCACACACTGGTTACTCGGGATAATGGCAACGAGAGTCCCATATTCGCTGTAGAGTAGGTCTCCCAAGCTTATTCCTGTCCTGGGCAGTCTGCAGGTGTTGTTAGTCATAGAAAGGCATTAGGTTGCCATTACTTTCTACGAGGCCTGTGGTTAACTTCCCAGTTGCATGACACCACTGCTATTTAAACATCATTACATATATCATGTAACACTTGCTTGATGCCACAGCATATCCGTATTTGCGGGAAGTGCACCTGGTCTGACGAAACACTTCAGCAGACTGCACCTTATTTTGGCCTGTCTGTGACACGCATGCATTGTGGAATATGTCATGTCAGGGTTATTTGGCAGTCTGAGTCCATAAGTATGTTTGATTTTAAACAAGCATGAACTTCATTACTTGTAACACTCGTCAATCCTAACGGAAGCTGAGCTGCTTGTTGTGTTTTGTTAGGACTCCAAGACCGATGCGCCATTAGCTGCAGCACAGCAGCACTGCCAGTGTCACTACTGCTACCAGCAGACTACTGGTCATTCACTGATGGACTCGGCCATGCGGCCATTCTTTCTTCAGCCTCCACTACAGGCTTCGCCCATTCACTCGTACCCACCCCATCTTGCACACAGCCGCGGACTGGTCCAGCCGTCAGCCATTGCTCCACCGCCTCATCTCTATCATTTACACTGTGACACAACAGTCTCCCAGCCTCCGCAGCGAGTGCCTGGAGACGGAAATTCAGTTTTGACAGCCCCGCTCTCAACCATCTATCACGATGCTCCGCAGACCGACATAATGCTCTGCAATGGCTGGCATGACACGTTCACTCCTCTAGCAAAGTATCCGCCATCATTTACTTCTGTTAGCGGTCTGGCATTTGCCACAGCAGCCGGAACCACGGCTGTCATCGGCAGCCACACCGACACTTCATGTGGTACAGTAGCTTCAGTATCATTGGCTAATAATGGACTGTCAAGCCCATGGAATATGTCATCTCCGGCTGTGTTCAGTGCATCGTTGTTGGCAACCCAGTCCGCATCTACCACTGTCCAACATGTTCCTCGATTCTTTCAGCCAGTTCAGTACCTCCCGGACATGGCCCAGGCACCAGTCAAGTTTACAAATGGCTTGCTACCGTATTGCACCAGTTTGGCAAACACGGCTGGCAATATTGGGCAGCAAGATAGCATTAGTGACGAACCGATGGGCAAGAGGTTTGTTCCCTGTTGGCACTCAGTCGCTACAAGCACAGCCTCTACATTGACTGTTTCTACCTCACCGCAGACCGGAATTGCATCCGAGTGCCTTGATGCTTCGACTGCCATTTCCACATCTGCCGGTACCGCAAACATGTTTTCGCCAGTTATGTCGGAGAAGCCGCTGGTGACCAAGACTTCTCCAACCACTGCAAATGGTGTCGGCACTGTTGCACGCTGTCGTCACAGTACCTATAACAATGACGTCGACGATGACGAAGATGAAGATGAAGATGACGATGACGAAAGTGTATCCGATGAAAGCTCATCAGCTTCAAACCAGAAAGACGGCGGAAAATACTGCGAATGTTGGCGCTGCGAGTTCTTCGGCCATGCTGATGTACGTTTGCTAATATCACTTCACTAAGTTAGCAGCTTAAAATCACTGACTGTAACCTATTGTTATTTAAAGTTATCTATTTATTAATATTTTTTGAATAGTATAACGGTAGAATACGTTGTCTATTGTCTGTTGCAGCCGCCCACCCTACCAACGAGTAAAAACTATCCAGAAATGAGGGAGCGCTTGCGACTGCGACTGAAGAAAAAGGTTTGTAAACCGTTTTAACCTGATTTTTAGCTTTGCTGTGGCAAAATATCAGCTGAGCTGGTTAGTCAACTGGGTGAGTCGTTGTCTGTCAACTTTTTCTTAAATTGTTTCTTCTCTGTCACACTAACTCTGATTTGGATGACACTTGGTATAAATGATATTGGGGCAAGGGGCTGCAAACATGCAGAGCAAATTTTGAATATTTGCATACCAAATTCTTCTTACTCGCTTTTTGTCGGATTTTAATGAAACTTGGTGTGAATGATGTGAGGGCAAGCAGCTATGAAGTTGAATGATTTTGACAGTTTGCAATGCATAAGTTGTGCTAATTAGGTCAAATTTCAGACTTCTGTGATCAAAAGTCAGCTGAGTTGATCGGTTTACCGGGTGAACTGTCGTCTGTCAACTTCTACTTAAATTCTTTCGTCTCAGTTGATGTCTACAATACTACATACTGTCTGACGGTTTGCAGTTGTTTAATACCATTTCATTCGACAGCACCATGGTAAATGCTAGGGTTTCCAACCCGGATAAACCCAAACCCGAAAACCATGGTAACCCAGCCATTTGTCATCCTCAAAAACCTAGATTTACAAGACTCCAAAACCCAGTTCTTAGGGATGAAAATGGAGCAGTTGCTATGTGTTAAAGTGCAAGAATCATGCATGCTTCAATGCTGCTTAAGTCATAGTTTCTGATTTGTCCATAATTGCCATACACAATGGACAGTCATAGTTCGTTTATGTCTGGTTTGCTGTCTGTCTCGGCACTAATGTCTTCCCAACTTCACTTATGACAGAAAACATACATACATTCAGTCTGTACTGTTGATGCATCTGATAGATAGAGTTTGTAACCACACACATTGAAGTGAGAGGCATATTCTCTGCAAGACAACAAAACATCATCAAGTTCACGTAATTGAACTCTGTGTATCAAATATGTGCCAATTTCCTCATCAGTATCAACTCCATAATTCTCGCTGAAGTAGAGTTCATTGCACGGGAATGCTTCTGTATAGCACATCATCATCATCACCTCAAGTTGTGGTGTGTGCATTATCTGACACAACACATACACGTAACACTTGTGATGTATTGTTGCTGTTACGGTTCGGTTTCGGTCGAAACTGTAGTATCGGTTTTCACGGTTTCGGTTTATTTCATACCAGAAATGTCTGTAGCACTACGCATAACGTTTGTTGAAATTGATCAAACCAATTACTTTGCGTCGAACCATACACTGGATGGACAACATTGTTATGTTCGTTTATAAACTGGCAGTTTATGTAATGCAATTATTGCACATTAAGACACAGATGACGTTTCATGTAGGCCTCTACTCTGACTGTCTAACGATGTGATAAATGGTGCTGATAAACATGCTCACTCGTCATTGTTATTACGTCTATTCCAGTTAGGCCGCAACATTAAATCTTGGCTGTTGTCTAGACTTTAAAACCATTTATCTGGCGCCAAAAAATCATGGTTTCGGTTCCCATCGGTTTTGGGAAAAATTTCGGTTTTAAAAACCGTAATAGCCTTACTGCTACTGCTTGTCGTCGTGAAATGCTTCACCAAAAATGGTGCTTACAACAGCAGCAGGAATGGTCACTCGATGACTTAGGTGCAGCATAGATTCAACACGGTTTGTCGACAAAATAGCCTCCCCAGGGGATCTAATGGTCTATTCTAACAGTATGTGCTTATACTGAAACGTGAGAGTCTGGTTTTGCATTTTCAAAGTGCAAAACCCGGGTGTGAACAAAGGGCCCTAATTTTGGAAAACCTTTATTATATCTGGCACAACAGCAGGCTCAATACTTTGCTGTAGTCGAGAAATCATCTGTTGCACATCAAGTTTCTAAGGCAGCCTATTGTGCTAGTCAAGTCCTCTGGACTCCATTACTCTCTGTTACACTGACCCAGTCCATTCTGTAAAATTTCAAAGGCGAATTTCTTCAGTTTATCAATCAACTTATATTTGACATGTTTTGTCGGTCAGAATCAGCAGCACACTGTTGACATAGAGCCGGCCGTGACACACGATGTCGTCACCACTTCAGACGTCGTACATGACATGGATGTCGAGGATCTGCTGAAATTTATCAACGGCGACGACGACAAGTCACAGGTCAAGTTGATGACACGCAAAGCTGCTAAACGTGCACGACAGAAACAGCGAAAGGTGTGAACAATGCTTGTATGCACCGATAATGTTCAGATTGGTTTGCTAATTGGCAGTTTTTCTTGTGGATATGACTTATACAGAAATTAATTCCAGGGTTCTGAATATTTATGACTTATTTGGTCATCTGATATTTTTAAGTTACCATACTTTATTTGCAGCTGTAGATCAGTGCTTCTGCAACGGTTAAGGAAGTCATACGGTCTGGGCGGGAAGGTTATCGACTGGTTTACATCGTATCTCGGTAACAGAATGCAGCAAGTTCGCACGACGACATCCAGTTCGGTGCCATCGGCAGTTTTTTTTGAGTGCCACAAGGCTCGGTCCTTGGACCGATCTTGTTTCTCCTTTACACTGCCGACCTGCTGCAGCTCGTTAAACGACATCATCTCACGCCTCATGCCCAGATACCCAGATTTATGGTCACTGTCAGTCGTCTGATGCTGGCAGTCTTATACAGCAGGTGTCTGTCTGCATTGACGAGGTTTCGGCATGGATGAAGGCAAACCGGCTGCAGCTAAATCCAACCAAGACCGAAGTCCTCTGGTGTGCATCGTCACGACATCATCACCAGATCCCGACTGGTCCTGTTCGTGTCGGTGATGCCTTGGTGTTGCCAGTCACTGCAGCCCGGGACCTTGGTGTCTACATCGACGCCGGCATCACCATGAGGACCCAGGTCATCAACACCGTCAGAGCGTGTTTTGCAGCACTGCACCAGATCCGTAGCATGTGATGGTCTCTCCCTCAGCACACCCTGCTGACACTGATCTGAACACTGGTCATCACCAAGTTGGATCAGTGTAACTCGGTCCTTGTGGGTACCTCTGTATACTTGCAGGACCGACTGCAGTTTGTGCTGAATGCCGCCGCTCGGCTTGTCTACTCGCGATGGACGTCAGAACACACAACCCCACTGCTACGGGAGCTTCACTGGTTACGCGTCCCGGAACGAATCCAGTTCCGGTTGTGTGTTCTGGCGTACCATTGTGTGCATGGCACAGCACTGGTGTACCTGTCTGACAGCCTGCAGCCGACATCAGAGATCGTCGCTCGTCGATGTCTCCACTCTGCTGACACCATGACACCACAAGTGCCGTCGACTCGTCAAGCTACTGTCAGCGACCGCGCCTTTCCGGTGGCTGCAGCGCATGCATTGAACAGTCTGCCACTAGAGACTTGGGCCTGCTCCTCACTTTTGACATTCCGGTGGGAGACCAAGTCTCACCTTTTTCTTCAGTCATATGGCTGACGTGGCACTGTCTACTTCGATCGTCAGCAGACGTCTGCATTGAGCTGTGCAACAGTTTAAATCTAGATTTTTTGTAAAGTGCCCCGCAACTGTGTGATGGCAGCACTGTAATCTATGACATTTGTAGTGGTAGTGGTAGTAGGTAGTAGGTAGTAGGTAGTAGGTAGTACTAGGTAGTAGGTAGTAGTTGTAGATAGTAGGTAGTAGGTAGTAGTGGTAGTGGTAGTGGTAGTAGGTAGTAGTAGTAGTAGTAGTAGTAGTAGTAGGTAGTAGTAGTAGTAGTGATAGATGTTCACCTCAGTCAGATTTGAGTACCATTGAGAAGACTGCCTGGTCGTCCTCAGGTTATTTAAATGAAGACATCAGTAGTCGACCTGAAGTGCAACAAGCTCACATGACTGAAGCAGTCAGCTGTTTCAGAGCTGGCCACTCTGAAGGTTGCTGGCTACGAGTGGTGCAGTGCACTCTGTGATGATAGTGGTGATGATGTTTGGCATCGGGAAGGTATTGGGCCGGAATTGCTGCAGTGCTCTAGAAAATGTCTTACCTTACACGTTGTTCGTACATTTGAGTCCTCAAACAGGAGAGTTCATGATGTTTAACCCTTTGACTCCCAACTGCGGGTTGACCCGCGGTGTTATCTAGCGCCATTGGCGTAAATGCTATGGACACTGCGGGTCAACCCGCGGTTGGGAGTCAAAGGGTTAAGAAGCTTTTATACATGGATAAAAATGAACAGACATTTATCATACTTACATTTATGTAGATGACGATGACTTGATGCCACGTCATATGCAGTTGTAAGAAGCCAGTAGTATGTTGTCGATGCACGGCTGTGATGCGTGTGATGGTTGATAGGCTGCAGAGAAGCTGCAAGAGAACTCTGCTTCATTTACTACACACCAGTCGACCAGTGTATCTGCCAAATCAGACAGTCTAGTGCATACAGCTGCCGCCACTACAATGAGTAGCAGCACCGTCATTACGTCAGCTGAATCAACAGTTGATGCTCAGAGCAAGAAAATGCTTACCAAACCCGCTTCTTCACTGGCTGGCACAGAATCCACAACTCGGAAGTCGAAAGCCGTGACTTCTGTGGAGCCCATGACCACAGTTAGCCAAACTTTGTGCTCTTCGCAATCTGTATTTGCTAAAGCGCAGCTGAAGCAGTCATCAGATAAACCTGCTACCAACAAGACCAAAACCTCAGAGTCATCAGCAACGTCTTCATCGCTCACAACAGACAGAAGTCCACCGATTTCCGTGAAACTGGCAAAAGGTAAAAGGGGTCAGAAGATTGGACAACTGCGAGATGTGGTGAATTCAACTCAGCAGTCAGCAGGTCAGATAAGCACCAAGCTGCCAGCTGCTGCATCATCTTGTCTGCCTTCGTTGTCGGCAAATAGCAGTTTGGCCGTTAGCAGCCATACATCGAGTACAAAGTCCAGTACCACTTCACACACTGAGATGTCATCAAAAGTCGTCAGTCAGCTGCCAAATGGACTTGTGGCTCATAATGGCAAGACATTTGATAAGGCTGACAACCTTTATCAAACTGTCAGTGCCACACAGCATAGAAATATGACTAAGCCCCTGACCCAGCTGCCTGTTGGACTCCAGGCTCATGCAGACAAACAGTTTGCTAAGCCGAACCATCTTGCACGGAATGGTGGTAACCCACAACATGGATCAAAACTTCAGACAGATGTGGTGGATCAGGGCCCATTATCTGGCTCTACAGACAAGGCTTCAAGGAAGCTTGGCGATGTTGCTAGTACTCCGCTTGAACAGAACGGCCATGTTAGAGTGTCAAAGTCAGCGGAGACTTGCGGCCGCTCGTCATCGTTGATGGATGTGTCGGGAGACAGCATTCAGATGAATGCTCATACCGACCAGAATGCCACTACTACGACTAACAAGGGCAAGAAAGCTCGACGTAAAGGCCGCGGAAAGGAAGCTCAGACATCTGTCGGTCAGTCTGTGGATCCACTGCAAACCTATCTTTTTTTCTGATATCTAATATTTTACTATCTTTTATAAGCTCTGCTGGTGCAGCCAGCAGAGATTATAGTGTAGATGACTGCTGTCTGTCTGTCATCAAACTGTTTTCAAATCGCTACTTCTACAGTTTTTGTATATTCTTGCGAAACTCGGCACACGTGATCTATGTGCCAGTACGCAAAAACCATGGAACAGATTTTCAAAATTTTGTTTTTAAAATTTTTGGCAAATTTTTTAAATTGCATGTTTGAACTAGTCTCCGCAGCAGTAGCAGAGCTATCTAGTCCAACAGGCTCCGATAGTTTAAAATAATAGTAAGCTACTAGTCATTATTGTACATTATTATTTGATCAACTAAATGACTATATGCTGTTTTTATTTCAGATAATAACTGTTTAAATACGTGCTTACTTTATGTATAATTGATGTTTTCGAGATAACTCTGCTGATGTTGCATTTAACAAGTGCTGTGTTTAATTAAGATGTGACATGTAAAATAGTGGGAATTAATTTAAATCGTTACACTTTTCTGCCAAATATTTTGTAATGGTTTAATGTAAGATGTTATGTGTGGGAATTTGAATTTTGCACATCGCTGATTTATAGGCCACATCTAGTACATGTATTTTAGAATGCTAATGAACATCTTTGCAGAGCACTGTGATGGTTGTGTACAGTTGTTGCTGATAATGTGGTTTTAGATGACATATTCCTACCTAAAGAAGTTGAGTGTGCACGTATGGATGACTTTGAACGAGAAATCGAGGAATTCAAGAGGTTTGCTGTTTTCTGTATGTAAGTGGGTTGGATATGGAGGCTGATAAGCTTGTTTTAGCCGGAACTTTCAACCTCGTCACACTGTCTTAGATTCATTTGTATCTGATGTCATAATGTAAAGTCACGCTATGTTGACTTGGTGGTGATGGCATTGCACATATCGGTGAAATTACATAAAGCCGAGTTAATATGAGGCAGGTGGCTGTTTGTGGGTATACTGTCTAGGTATTAAACCATCCACCCTGACCAACTCAGCCTATCCATTCCTCCATGGGTAGGTGCAGTGAGTGCTCGTGGCGGCCACAGCCATGCTAGGGAAGCATTTAGTAAGCCGAGCAGCAGTGACTGGCTGTGTGAGTCATCATCTTATTGATTGAGCATATAAGTTGGCAGAAAAGGTCACAGAAACTGGATGAGCTCTTCACCTGTGGCGACTAAGCCGCGGATTTCTTTTTTTTTTCTTTGTTGATTTAAGGTCTCTTTTATAATTCGTGCAGAAGGTTGTCAACAGCCAGTGTAAGTGAATAGTGACTGAGAGTTGGTGAACCACAGATGTGTTGCATACTGTTCTAGCTGCTCGCACACCTGGTGTGCTCGCACACCTGGTCTGCTCACACACCTGGTGTGTGTGCTCGCACACCTTTTCTGCTCGCACAGTTGCCATTGTCATCATAGAAATTGCATTGTGTTGATATCATAAGAAAAAAGTTAAATAACAACAATACACTGCACACGTCAATGGTTAGAACCAGCAGAAACATGAATATGAAACGGACTAGCTGTTAGTTTGTAGAGAACAGTGTTTAGTACGGAATATATTGCGTGCACTATATATGTTGCACCTCACAGGTGTTGTCTTTAGTTAGATATGACAGGTAATATGGTGGGAATTAATGCAGTGCTCGGCCACAAATCTGAGAATCTGTCAGAAGTAAGAAAGGTGTTCTCAGCTTTTTGTTTGATTTAAAAGAATGTTTGTCATTTGCACGTGTGTGGTCTGCTGTTTTAATTGCTTTTGTATTCATTTATTTTATCCAAATCTGCATTGGTTGTGTATTGTCAGGTTCTGTTTCAACTCTACTCCAGCTGATCACCGTGAGAAACTTCAAGTGAACGTGAACATTAAGGACATCTTTGCCAAAAAGAAAACGACACACGTCACTTAAAACACATCTAATACATATGCATTTCTAATGAAGTGAAGAATTCAACAGCTTCTTGTTCTTGTAACATTTGGCTTCTTATTAACACTGATATGGTAGTGAAACCATATTACTGGTACATGATATCATAACTGCATCGTAATTTACTGCAAACTTCTCGTTCTGTGTCAAGTTTTGTTATCGTGAAAGTCAATGGTGATTTTTTGAATTTATGAATTGAATATTTATTGTGATAAATTGTAGATTATGTGTGGGGAGCATTTGAACGATTTGTGTGATGATTTTTTGTTTCCGTTTATTTTCACGAATGCTTTCGCAGTTCGCACTGTGATAGATGTATTGCTGTGGTAGTCTGCCACGTGCCTTTAAGTTTTGCACTTCATCCTTAACCCTCGTCATATTCTCCGTAGCGAGAGCGATTGCTGCAGATAAGTTTGATTTATTTGTTAATAAAATAATGATTTATTCTTTCACGTGCAATTGTGGTCCGTGCACTTCGTCAATAATGCATTTTGTGTTTATTCTCTAATGTGATGTTTGTTTTTCTTTGCTCTAGTCCGCTGATTTCTAGTAACATTATTGCAAACTAATTGTACAGTTAGCAACAATGATGGTTTTGTCGTGTTATAAACACGTAACAATGTTCTGCAGGCTTGTAGTGCAATCGGGTTAAAATTTTGTGCTTTTACAGCACTTGTACATGTTAGTTCTGATTCCATATTATAATCATAGTTCGATAAAATATCTGGTTCCTGTAGACTGGACTATATTGACAGTGGCTTGTGAGAACAAAATCTCCTATCAGGATGAAAGCCATTTTTGTTGTGATAAGGTCTCACCTGCAGTTTTCATGAGAGTTAATAGTTTTTTTTCTCCAAAATTATTGTGCACTGAAAGAAATTTCCTCTGTTTAAATTTAGTTCTCGTGGGATTTTGTTGTGTCATGCCTAAACCATGAGATGCCTGTGAAGTAATAATTTTGTTGCTTTGTGATATCTGTAAGCTGTTACTGTTGATATTATCACGACTGTTTGTAGTCGCAGTGTATAATAAGGTCCGTGATTTTTGGCTACGGAAGTGATCTAACTTGATTTGTAAATGGACCTGTAATTTGTCGGAGCTGTTGACTCATCGGGTCATGACTCTGGTTGCATTTGTGATTTCTGACTGCGCTTGTGACTTGGCCTTCTATGACTCATAACGTGGACCGATGACTCGTACGGCTTGTGATGCCGCTGGCTGTTTCTCTTCAGTAACTGCAGTTGCTACAGATGAAGTGGTGTATAAAGTGCTGCAGAACTATAAGTCAATTGCCGATTTTTGTGAACAACAAACTTCCAGTGAGTTTTACACAAGAGATTTCAGTGGACTGGTTGTATGATGTCACGACTTTTGGTAACTTGGCTTGTGACTCGGAGCTTATGAGTGATGACTCGACATTGATGACTTGTTTACAGGCAACACTTTCATTTACCTGTCCGACCCTGCTAACAGCCAGGTATTGACCTGTCTCGTCACACATCACTTTCATTTACCTGTCCGACCCTGCTAACAGCCAGGTATTGACCTGTCTCGTCACACATCACTTTCATTTACCTGTCCGACCCTGCTAACAGCCAGGTATTGACCTGTCTCGTCACACATGGTCTACGCTAATCTGTTCCGGATAGGTCACGGCCCATGTCTTGTAAACGTATTCAGGTGGGGCCTTGCCGATCTGCTGTCTGCAGACCATGAAAGATAGTCATCACTTGTCCATTAACAATACTTGAAGGCAGTTAGTGCATGAGGCAGAAGACGGGACACAACTGGTTAGAGACTACAGCAGTTATATAACGAAATGCATTTAATGGTTTTATTGTAGACAATACCGAACGCGTTTCTGTAAACGAGTATCGGCTGTGATTAATGTATTATGCAGTGGCCTCATTGTCAATGTACGACTGATGAGCTATGCTGCTTGTAATGCACGTTGCTTCATATTATATCTGGCTTTCATGTGTATTGTATTGCTGTCATTATTATAATTATAAATATTATTATTATTTGTCTGTTTGAATTTACATGTGTGTGTTTGAGTGGCTTGAATTGCATTAACTGATGAGCCTACTATTGTTTGACATAGCAATTTGTAAATTAGTTAGATAATATATGCTGAAACCATTGACTGCCGTGTTCGTTAAAACATGTTTTCACTCTGCGTCTCTTCGTCGTGGTAATAGCGACATTAGTGGCATCGGCAATAATACCTTATAAACTTCAAAGGTGCCATTTTTTGCAGACCGTAATTAAAATCACTAAAGTAATTATGACAACATTTTTCTAATCAGTAAGGGCTCTAAAACATCAGCAGATATTAATCTAATAAATTTTAGTATTGCTATGTATTTTGTCTGTTTTCGTGTCAACTCTCCATTGTTGCAGTGTATCTTGGTACAAGATGAGCAGTTGACTGTAAGTATCGTCTCGGAAAATACAGAAACTAAAATGTGGGGCAAGACGTTACATTCGACAGAATAGGAGCAACGAAAAGTATCATCTATATGAGTTGAAAGTTTGTGCCATAATCATTTCGCCCTGTACGACACCAAAACCCAAACCTCCAAGCTCCGTTATTCATTACAAGTAGACGCCTAAAATACGATACAAAATGCTTAGTGTAGGCTACTCTCAAACGCTGATTGGTGGCTATCAGCTGAGTTGAATTGGGTTTCAGTTGTGCATTGGGCTTTTGTCTACAACAACGCCATCACTTATAACAGAAGGACCCGAAGGCCACCAACACCACTGCACAACAATGAGATTAGTAGTAACAAGACGAAAGAATCTATAAAAACTACAAAACACGGAAACAACTAAATAAAGAAAAAGACGAGAATAGGAATACGACTTAGGAACGTGAGAAATAGCTAAGTTTTATAAGTAGTCCTCTACCAACCAGTGTTGGCGATTGTAGCCTTTGACATTTGTACCGATTAGGCGCGATTTGTTTACTGCGTCAGTGACAAGCAATGAGCCTTTAGATTAACATGCTACCCACAGTCGGATTAGGTTTAAATATGCGAAAAATTACTGCTATAGCTGGCCCGCATTAAACGTAAGATATGCGTTGCTTGCCGACGCGGTCCGTCCGTCCAATGTCCGTCCCATGGTTATATCTCGAAAACTAAGTAAGATAGTCCTGTAGTTAGTAGAGAATAGTTGGCATCGCCGATTCTGTTGCGGCACTTTAAAGATGACACCACTGCTTACCTACTCTGCATGCACTGTTCAACAAGTGGTGTTAGCACAGCAAACCTCGCCCCGCGTCCCATTGCAGGGTGCTGCCTCTTGGCAAATTTAACAGCATGGTGCCAAAACCATTGCCGATCTATATTGAAAGTGTCATAAAGATTGTTATAACCGTTTCACGTATTGTTGCAATGATAACAACAAACAAACAAACATGGTTATGCGATCAAAAATAATACCCCTAACGTCGGGTCGAGGTTAACTACCGTGCTTTGTCGTTTTCGCTCTTGCTCGATTGCGCTCAATTTTCCCTATTAAACGTAAATTTTAACAATAGTGTCTTGTGGAGTCTGTTAGAAGTTAGAACTGGCCTATTTCCATGTTCTGAAATGCCGTTTTCGCCTTGTCAGTTCTTTGTTTGATTTGGCGTTTACTCTTGCCAGCTGATGTTACCAACAGCTTTTAAAAAATTGATTCACTTGTATTGTTGTCTTTGTTGACTCCTACCAAACAAGAATATCGCCAATGCAGTAAAAAGCTGACATTCTTTCCCGAGAAGGGGGCGGTGGCCCTCCCCAGGGATGGGGTCCTTTCTGTTTATCTCAATGCGGCAACACAATCAGCGGTGTCAGCTTCTGAATAGTATTCCATAGTAACTATCGGTCTGTCTTGCTTAGTTTTCGAGATATACCAGAGGACGGAAAACGGCCGTGTAGCCTTGCTGGCTGTGTTTATCTAGGGCACAGCCGAATGCCGATAACTGGCAATAAAATCACAAAAACAATCAATGCATTACACGTCCTTGACGACTGTTATTGGCTGCCAAAGTTCGCTCGCCGTCGTGCTGTCAAATTTTATGTTAGTGTCAATTATCCAGCAGCCGACGGTGCTCACACAGCGTGAAAACAGATTCAGACGATTATCATTGCAAATCAGTCATTATGTCGAACCACGTCGCCGCCAGTTTACCATTTGCAGCGAATAAAGATTTTAACTATGGACGAATAATGATGATTTACATGTCGGTGGCGGCACTAGGACTTGTGGAGCCCCGCGGGACGCAGAAATCCAGGAACGCCAGGTCTTAAGATCCGTTCGCGTGTACGTACGTAACCTACGTTACGCTTGAACCATTAAGTCGATGATGCATTCAATGGAAACGTTCGCCCTACAGCGGCGCCGCGCAGCGGACGTCCTTCTCGCCCGCCAAGTTCCAACCATGAATCATCTTCTTGAAAAGTACCGATCGCTCATCACCTCGTCTTTGTAATCAACTTCCAGATTTATTCCGTCAGCTTCGCCATTATTGTCTCGATTCACCTTCTCAGCTACTTGTCAACCCACCTCTCCCATTATCGCCGCTCTCTTCATCCATCACTCCTTCACTCTTTCGCTCGATCCAGGCTCAAAATTTACCTTTTCAACAAATCATTCTTACCTTAGATTTCTTTTACCTACTGGACTGCCTCATGATAACGGGACTGCACCGGGCCTATCACGCTTATCATTTTATTTGTAGTTTCACACTTTATCTTTTGTTTATTTCGTGTGGTAGACCAAGCTGGTTACCCGTCAGCTTTTTACTGCACGTTAAATATACACTATCGTATCGTATCGTGTTGTACTTACAATTACCGCTACCTATCGCGAATATGTGAACTTCATGACTTCGATCGAATATATTCAGTTTTGTCGTCAGTGCGCACCATCCTCTCTGGACGTTAACGATCTCTGTAATGGGTCACTGAGGCCACCCCGCGGGCTGCTGTTGAATTTCACACATAGAATTACCTCGACATGATACAGCGTTTTTATTCATAAATTCACACATACAATCCAAAACCAGATTCAACTTATTTGACAACAGCAGAAACTATGGCATTAGACTAAAAAAATAAATACAGTATCCGTTGCTGAAGGAATGAAAGGCCAGACGAGACTGACGTCTTCAAATATACAGTGGGAAATTCAAGTCAACTTTAGTCAAGTCACTTTAGTTGAGCTTCAGTTTTCCGCTGTGATTGGGTCAGACACTCGTTAGACCTTGCGTTAGACCCTCCTTAGGGTTTGTATACAACTAGCTCTGCTGTCGCAGAGAGGCCGCGCGATGCTTCCTGTCTGTCTGTAGTTAGCTTCAAGCAGCGATACAACGATTCGAGCACAGTCTCTTAGTTACTTCGACTTCTAATTTACCAATACGTACAACTGAATAATATTCTGTTGTCTTCGGCGTAACGGCGAGGCTTTCTGTCGAAACAAGATTCACTGATGCATGGCGCGGCGGCGCGTTTGTTGATCACAAGAGACGGACGACGTGTAAGGCTCGTACACACTTAGGAGGTCCAAGTCGATTTATTGCCATAACGTTTGGTATGAAAAAACCAGAATGGTGTAGCTACTAGATGATGAAAAAATGAAGATATGTTTATTCGTTTTGACAGAATACACGAACGTGACAGACACCCGGACGTGGGAACAGACGGACAGACACCGCACGACGGCATAGGCCGCGATCATGCGTAGCATCGTGCAGCAAAAACTATGACTAATGAGCCAGAAGTGTTCCAGAGGCGCAATTTTTAGGCTAGTTTCGTCGCAAAAAGTGGAACTGAAGAAGAAAATAAATCAAAATTCAGAAAAGGGAGACTATTTATTTTTGCTTGGTTTACTCTATTTTTCGTCGACCTCTGAACGATGATCAGGCGACGTTGAGCGCTGTCTCCTGGCCGCCCATGGCGCCGGCCGCCGCTGCTTATGATTGATCGAAGCAGTCAACTTCACAGTAATTATATAACGCACTGTGGGTGTTTTGTAGCAAAATACGACGACAGTACGACCCATTACAGCTATACCATAAAAACAATTCGCTTGATATATAGTGTCATTCGACAAGGGAATAACTTGAAGTTCTGACTGAGATAAGTTTTTTTTCTTGTTTTCGTCTGTTCATCATCCGTAAACTAAGATGTAAAGTCGTCAGCCTCGTGTGCAGACGCTATTACTTCGCCGTAAAGTCACGTGACTTTATGGCGAAGTAGGGCCCTAACACTACAGACGCAACGACCGAAAGAAGCGTTGTACAGTAGCTTACGGTTGACGTCTAAAAGCTGATCGAACTGCAGAACTATGCTGTCTCCAGAGTCGACGATCAGGCACCACGATCCAGAAGACGATGACGGACTCCGGGAGCTCAGTGACGTCATGGAGCTGGAAACGGCGAGCAGTGCCGTCGACATTGAAGTGCAGTCCGGAGTCGACAGCATCGACAATCGGTTGCGTCAGTCCAACATGTCCGTACTCACCCGTTACAAGGTGTGTAGGCAGGTACTCGTCACAGGGGAGCGCTTCTAGGGGGAGGGGGCGAGGGATATAACCCCTCACATGTTGGCCATGCTCCCAAATTTTACACTTGATATGACGATAAAGGGATCATCATCATCATCATCATCTATGTGTTTAATGTAGCATAAATAATATCAATAACAAGGTCCACAGGGAACTCCAGAAAATAATAAAAAATAGTAAATCAGAATGTCCAGAACGGTACCTAGGAGGCAGACCCTCTAAAATCTTTATCTATACCGTGTCTTTAAAAAACTGCGCATTTTTGTTTCCGTCAGAAATTCGTCAAATTTCCACGAATTTTAATAATTTTTGGTAGGTAGATAAATGTCAAAGTGGCTGGTGTATAAATATTTTCCACTTAACCTGACCTATGTCACCGCCCTACCTTGTGAAACTCAGATGTTCTAAATTGTTACAAACCTTGAAATGTATTATTTGAAACAAACTATCTGACAACCTAATTAGCAGACAGTAAACTGAAATATGGTTTATTTAGCAAAATTATTAGTTGTCATAACAGATCGGCTTAAAAATTGTCACAATTCGTGCTCGAAATGTGCACCGCGTACACGGACACAAGCGCTTAGACGACGACGCGTCTCTCGCGTCTCTCTCGCCCCAGGAAAGCGGCGGTGTTGTGTTCCGGATACGCCTTGTTAAAACACAAAAAAAACTCATCCTGGGACAACCTGCGCATATCTTGCAGTGGCCTCTGAGCGAGAAGGTTATCGCGACAGTATGCCTCTTCACCATTTATTACACCAAATCTGAGCAGTCTGACTGTAATAAATCGAGTGTTAGCTAAAAAAAATTAGCATTTAGCAAGGTAGTGTAGTGACGTGGGTCAGGTTAGGTGGAAACACAGCATACAATCTCAGCCATTTTGCCATCTACTTACCAAAATTTATTAAAATTCGTGGAAATCTGACGAAGTTCTTACAGAAACAAAAATGCACATTACACGGTGTAGAACCGTCCGTCGGGTTCGTTGTCCACGTTATCACATAGCAGCTTTTAGCAATTGAGCGCAAGCATTTGCGCAGTGATGCCTGACGGCTGAAATCGTTGATAGCTGCGACAGTCGTTGTACAGAAACGTTCGTAGGCCTATTTTACGTAATGTTACAGTTACAATACAATACAATTTATTGAATAGCAGCAACAAACAGTTGCCTACAAAACTTCGGATTCCTTCTCGTCGACATCGGCTTTTTGATGATTACGATACGATAGTGTGTATTTAACGTGCAGTAAAAAGCTGAGGGTAGCCAGCTTAGTCTGCCACACGGAATAAATAAAAAATTAAAATGTGAAACTAAAAATAAAATAATGAGCGTGATAGGTCCGGTCCAGTCCCGTTATTATGAGGCAGTCCAGTAGGTAAAGCAGTCTAAGGTGAAAAGGATTTGTTGAAAAGGTAGGTTTTAAGCCTGGAGTGAAAGAGTGAAGGAGTGATGGATGATGAGAGGAGGGATGATGAGAGAGATGGATTGACAAGTGGATGAGGAGGTGAATCGAGAAAAGACTGGTGAGGTTGACGGAATAAATCGGGAAGTTGATTCCAAAGACGAGGTGATGCATCTGTGATTTTCAATGAGGAGATGGTTGGCGGGCGAGAAAGAGTGACAACAGATGAGGAGCGGGTACTGCGAGGAGGTTGAAGAGCAGAGTTTAAGCTGGCACTGCGACATTGCAAAGCTACAGAAGAACGACTGAGAGCAGATGCTAGAGCCTCACAGTTAGCTGATAAACGTAATCAAAGGCTTTCTGGAATGGCATCAGTAAAGCTGTAGAAAAGTTACAGGTCTTGCTAACAAAGTTGGTACTGTTGTTGGTGCTCAGGAAATATGTGTAATGTGGAAAAATCAGTTCAGTAACTTGTACAATAGCGTTGATGATGGTGATAAATCAAAGCATGAATTCAAAGCGAATGCTTGTATAAATAACCGATACCATAACATTACTATTACTGATGTTTCAGAAGCAGTTGGCCAACAGAATAAAAATAAGAGTGCAGGCCCTAATGGTTTATATATGGAGTCTTACATATATGCTGGTGACAAACTAAAATGTTCATTTAAGTCTACTACGTTTTGTATGGAACATTGTTACCTACCAAGTGCGTGTATTGAATCTGTAATACTTCCGCAAGTAAAAAACAAAGGCGGCGATCTCACGAATGTCGATAATTACAGAGCTATTGCACTATCTAACGCAGCGACCAAAATTTTTGAAACAGTCATCTTACGACATATTAATGATGCTGTCGACTGTCATATGTATCAATTTGGCTTTAAGAAAGGACTGTCGCGCGATAAAAACAGTCGGGTTCGCCGAATACACATGTCAAAATTAAAGCCAACAGTGCAACAG
>Ga0209149_1000377_pt1 | contig 18627 bp, 12 predicted proteins | sample WorMetTyACAVOLI2_FD_187423 | JGI IMG/M metagenome (GOLD analysis project Ga0209149, IMG submission 187423) | Marine gutless worms symbiont microbial communities from Max Planck institute for Marine Microbiology, Germany - Olavius algarvensis... ... | reverse complement strand
TAATGGGTATAACTAGTGACCCAACATGTAACTACTGCGAAGAGGGACTGGAAACAGCAGCCCACTTCCTTTGTGAATGTAGTCACTTTGTGACACTACGTCAGGAGATATGGGGAAAATCTTATTTGCACCCTTCTGAAGCTGACTCAGTACAGAATCTTGTGAGATTCATCCTGAAATCATATAGATTCTCGTAACATTTTAGTCCCTAGATAATAGGAGTCCTTTTTGGGGATGGCCTTTGGACCCACTCGGCAGTCTCGGCCTATGGGGCTGTAAAGCCCTGCCCCTTATTGGAATTGGACTTGTCCCGCTTCTTAACGTTTGTTGGCCCTGGTAGTCTAGGAACGATTAGAAGTAGCCTTCGCCGAATGCAACGTTGGCCTTTGAACTAAGTATCGATAAAATGTAATTGTTCAAATTAGTGTTGGTTACACGAACATGATTAGGCCTATTGCAAGAAAGAACGACACAACTTAGTTGTGACTGGACACGGACCGATCATATCACACGTTCCATATCAATCAGCATGCATGGTTACAACGAAGTGTCTAATTATACACTTTATAAACAGTGACAGTGCATCATTCAGTTGTTGTTGCCAATACCGTGTTGATGTATAAAATGCGAAAGTTACGTTCGTATTTTCTTTCGCATTTTATACGCGGTCATGCATGACGCTAGTCCGTCACTATTTTATCTGTGCGGTCTTGTGTGCAGTCTTGTGGAACTCGAGCAGAACTCGTCGTGTGCGGTCGCGCTGTCATGTGTGATGCTCGTCCGTCGCTATATATCTTTGCGGTCTTGTCTGCGGTCTTGCGGTCAGGTTTTAGGGACACCACGGCATAAGGCAGAAAATTAAAAGGCAGAAAGTCAAAAGGCAAAATTTAAAAGGCAGAAAATCAAATGGCAGAAAAATCAAAAGGCAGAAAAAGCAACAGGCAGAAAATCGAAAGGCAGAAATTATTATTGTTTGAGACCGCTCGCAGCTAATGACAATGCCTGATGCGGTATCAGGATCTTTCGGCCGATGAGCTGTACAGCGGCGCTGTATAGCCTGTTTTAAGGCGGGCTCACTCATGAGTTTAAGGACCAGTGTCGGCGTGACGAACTCGTTAACCAGAGCCGCTGGCGCCGCTTCTGGTCGACGCGAAGACTCAGCCAGCATGGCATGACGGACGGCCAGTGCTTCGCCACGACCAACATTAGCCGCGTGGATGTGTGCTGCAGTTGGAGCTTTCACGACCTTTCTATCCTTGTCGGTGGTTACGGACGTGGTGCAGCCCAGATCTCGTCGCCTCTCGCATAAGCATAACCAGTACTGCATAGTGTCACTAGACTTCATAATGTACGTTTTCGTAAGTTGATGTACATGGTCTTCGTATGTCAGCAAACGTTTGCCCTTCTGTGAGTATGTGTAACTTGCGGCTCCGACAGTCATGATTAGGTCTAACCTACGCCTGTAGTGTGCCACACCTTAACTGCATGTAGCGACAGCCCGCCAGTTCTTATGCCTACTTTCTGCATGAATGGTGGCTTGTCCCACGTGCGCGTTTGATTGACAGGCTGTACCGGCTGACAAACTGTCAAACTATCGTCAAATATCCAACCTGTCATTTCTGCCTTTTGATTTTCTCCCTACAGATTTTCTGCCTTTTGTTTTTTCTGCTTTTTGATTTTTCTGCCATTTGATTTTCTGCATTTTGAATTCTGCCTTTTGACTTTCTGCCTTTTGATTTTCTGCCTTACATAATATTTCCTGCGCAAGTAGCTTATACTATAAGCCAAGTTCAGTACGACACCTACAGAATCAGCACTGAAGCACACTTGAACTCTTGAACTACTGCGCAGCTGAACAAGATGGGGATTGTAAGAGGTGGGTGACGTTTGGGCGTGTGTGCCGATGATACTATATCGGCGTAGCCCAGGCTCTGTGCTGCGTTTTGTTTAGCTAGGCTGTTGCTGACAAAACACAGCACAGCATCATGCATCAAATATACGTGTCGAATTTGTCGAGGCATGTCGAGGACAATATACAAAAAACAAAGTCGACGAATCTATCAAATAGCATTTTATAAAACATTATCGAGGAGCATGAACGCACATGTTTTGTAAAACATGAGAAATTTCATAAGTTAAATCACAATTTTGACTAACAATATGCCGATGCAAAACACACTGGGATAGCATGATGGATCTTTTCGTTAATCGCTGAAAGCATAATCATAGAATACTAATTGTGTGCTAGCACGTCATTGGTCTGGGATGGGTGGAGTATGTTACATTATGTGGTACCAGAAAGACTCTACCTGTGAGAGCTCTGTCGTGTTTATATTAGATGTATTTTGGTTTTTAAGGTGAAACAGAGTTATTTCTAATTTCGTTTACTGGAACTTGGAAGTTTCGTTATATTGCTTGGTTATCGGTCTATTTAATGGTCAGTTTAGATTTTCTGAAAACGTAATATATGAAAAGAAATTTGTGAAAGTTACTTTTGCCGAGAGTCTATATGGCCGGTCTACAACCCTTCTGTGTAACAAGAAAAATAGTTGCAGACTACAACTAATATCGGCATATTTTTAGGGTTAGGGTTATGGTTAGTAGGATTAAAGTTAGGGTTAGGTTAGTGATCATGTGCTCATCGGCTCATTGTTTATCGAATAGCTACACCCACAAGATGTCTTATAAAATGCAAGACAAAGTCAGTGGTGAAAGTATATTTTACAGAAGACCATTTTTTCTCAGTAGCGAAAGCTCCATGTGGAACTTTCGCTCCCTGGGACTTTCGTTCTCTGGAACTTCGTAACGTGGTTGGCTCTGTTGCTCAGCGGTAGAACGTTGGTCTTTGACCGGCGAGCTTTCGCTGTCCTGCGCACGACCTACAGCTGGCGGGTGACCACTTATGTGGGTAAATCGTCTGCTATAGGTCAGCCAGCTAGGCCAACTCAGCCTTTCATTCTTTCGGGGTCGATAAATGAGTAGTAAGCTGCAACTAGATGATGTCACCACAGTCTGTGGCGGCACCGTCTGGTGAACGCGAACGAAGGCTAAAGGCAGGCATGGTGTTGTTTGCAGGTTACACTGTGTGATCCATGTCTGAGCGCCTTGAGGTCGAGATACTTGTCATCTATGGCGCTATATTAGGGTTTCCATTCCCGGGATTTCAGGAAATTTTTCATTCCCGTGAATGGAAGAGCAAGATTCCCGGAGAAAACGGGAATTCGAAAATCACACAAAACTGTAATGTGGCAGTATATCTCTAGGCCGTAATCACCGTAGCAAGACAGACGACATCATCGCGGCGTGGCTCACGCTGCTGCTAATGCTGTGTGGCGCCGTGGCGGTGGGTGGGGGGGTGGGGGCAGCTGGCTGTGTGCTGCACTGCTGCTGCTGCTGCACAGTGCACTCCGTACCTGAGCTAGACTAGCAGCGCTGCTGGCTAGTGGTCAATCAGTGGTCAGTCACTAGTCACTCTGCTCACTCAGTCATGAGATCTTAAGAGGTGTTTATAGCGACACAACTCAACGCAGCAACTCGACGTCGAGTTGAGTTGATTTGAGTTGGCGAAGTGTCTATAGCGACACAGCTCAACTCAACTCGACGTCGAGTTGTCGACACGTTCACAGCGTGAACAACTGTCACCTATCAATGAACGTAGTGACCCAGTTGACTCAGTTTGTAGGTCGTCACGTCATAAACAAAAACACGACTGACTTGGCTGTACGCTGTTCAGCTGGGTCAGTTGAGTTGAGTTGAGTTGTGTCGCTATAAACACCCCTTTAATCAGCCTGAGGTGCATGTCTCAGCCTGCCTGCAATACCCGGCATAGCAGCCAGTGCAGAACTTATCTCACTATCCCAGTCAGTTACTTTGTCTGTCGCCACACGTCCGTCAATAGGCGTTGTTCATTGATTTTTCATTATGGTTGGCGGTTTGGCTTAGTGGTAACGCGTTGGCCCCGATCAACGTAGTTGCGCTACGTCAGACCCGGTTAGTACCGGGATGGGTGACCGTTGTTGTCAACATGGCCACTGTTCCGCAAGTTGCGACAAATCGCTGGTAGTAGGCAGCGATGTTGATTTTCTTCTTCTTGTATGCGTGTCATGAACCATAACTGGTCAGCCACGAAACAGCGTCTTCATCCGCAGAGTGTAGCCGAGCCAGCTGCCATTCAGTTTTGTCAGGGGACAGGATTCGACAATGTGAGACATCGTCTGGGTCTCACCACAAGGACATTGATCAGTGTCTGTTAGTCGCCATTTACTTCTGCAGGCACCACAGTGTCCCTGTTCCGTGCGAAAATGGTTCAGCGGAGACCACTGTTGCCGAGGGAGGTCGAAGCCCGGTTGCCGGATTGTGGGGTCACACACTAGGTGAGAATTGACCACCGGAGCCGATTTATAGTTATGCCTCCATCGATTTTTGATGTCAACTGGTTGCAGATCTATCCACAATGGCTTCCTGGATGTCAGTCGTAGCAATGGTGGGCTAAGGATATCAGGCTGGATTGGCCAACTGTTATGTTTGACGATTTTCTCCACCAGTTTGTCAGTGGCAGCCTTTCTTCGTAGGGCTGGCGGTTTGATGTTGGAGAACACTGGAAGCCATGGGAGAGGTGTAGAACGGAGGGTACCAGAGATAAGACGCATGGTAGAGTTCAACTGCACATCGACTTGACTTGTGTGAGCATAGTGTGACCAGACTGGGGCGCAGTACTCTGTTGCTGAATAGCAAAGCGCCAGAGCAGATGATTGCAGAGTGTTGGCACTGGCGCTCCAGGTGGAACCGGCTAGCTTCATCAACAAGTTATTTCGGTTCTTCAGCTTGCCTGCAGTCTTCGTCAAGTGTTCTCTGTAAGACAGCGTACGGTCTTGTACGGCAATGTTAATTATGGGAACAGACGACCAAATTTTTATGACAAGAAGCCTCAACGTTATGCCAAAGACAACAGAACAACGCATTTAATTGCGTGCAGTGATAAATCTGTAGCCTACATAACTAACAATAAAAGACTCTAGTACTCGCCGTTTTGTTCTGTTGAAGCTTACCACTGACAGACATGAAACATTGTGCGGCGGCCTCTTTGCATCAGCAGAGCTACTTGTTCAGTTTGCAAAAATTAATTACTAAAACTGTGCTGACACTTAGAGTGGTAAGGTAATTAGCATTATTTTGCATATTACAGACAGGCAGTGAAGAAAAAATTCAATCGATTTTTCTGTCCAAAGGTCTGCTGGCTTCTCCCAAAAATTCGTGAAAATCTAATCAACTGTTTGAGTCATCTAATCCTATTCACAGATGGACACTCGGACAGACGAGACAAAGCAACAAGCCTAGACAGAGGAGGTAATTGTTCAGAATAGTTGTTTGTGCATTTTTAGTGCAGTTTTTGTTTGTAGTTATAAGTTATAACTTGCTCAAACTAGGATACAGAGTTGACTGTGCTGTGTATTATTCGTAATTTTTTGTTAAGCAGTTTGATGTGTGTGCTGTTTAGAACATTAATTGGAAATCAGCTGAAGATCATTTGCCCGAATGTTTACTGACACTGAGCTAATATTCTTTTCGTATAAATTTTCCTGTTGATCGTGTTAAGTGGTAGTCATATAATCCGTGACACAACTGATTGGAATCTGGAACAGAAATCGGATTGAGAGAATAATGAAACCGGATCAAGAGCGCATCAAAACTCTACTTGCTGATACTGTCACACTGTTGTGCCGGAATGGGCTGCATTTTCAGCATCAGCTGCGTGTTCAAGGGCTGCTCGGAATAACTGTCGACGATTCAGATGTGTTTATTGTCCACATCAACGAGTCCTTTACAGAACAGGTTCATGGTGCTAAGCTGGCCGACTTCCCGGGACCACTCGGTGCTGGGTTTACTGCGTCACTAGTTGCAAGCTTGTCTGGCAACATCGGCCAACTTACTGCGTCAGCCACCAGCGATCTAGCAGGAAATTCAGCGTCTGCTGCACCTAATTCTGGGGCCGTAATTCAACCGCCGTCGCTGAGTAATCGGCAGCTTAGCGGCGCAAAGCATAAGACAGATGGCGATCAGTGCACTGTCAAGCGTCAGAAACAGGATGTTCAGTCGTCTGGTGATGATTCTCAAGACAGAAAACCAATTGTCGTTGTACCGTCGTCTGTTGCGCTTGGAAGTGCTGTCGTTGAAAGTCAGTGGCAGTATAATACTACCGAAAAGCCAGCACCGCCAGCTAGTGAGACAACTGCGTGCTATCTGGGTTATGCTGGTGGTGTATTGGGATCTAATGCATCAGCTACAACTGTTGCTGCACCGGCTGCCAAACGTAAGGCAAATGTATATCCACCCCAGAGCATGCTGGCTATGTCGTTCGGTGGAATTGCGTCCACAGTCGACTATGGAAGTGGTGTTCTGCATGCATCTGGACCGTCAGCAGGCGGCGAGCCAATGACACAGCCAGGTGGAAAAGTGTGGATTGACACTGGGCAGAATTTAGCTGCGGTACAACAGCAGCACGTCAAGTCGGAGGACCAGCGACTCAGTACTGCAGTGTTTGATCCAATTACTGGCTGTGCAGCGTGGACAGTCCAGCATTTGATTGACAGCCAGAACCTGCATGGTCACACTGATAATCAGCAACAGCCAAATCTAGAAGTGGTGCGTGCCTTCACTGTTGTTAACAAGAAGTTTGCCACATCTTTGAACTCAAGACCACAAACTCTGTCCATCAGGCTAATAATTAAACATCACGCATTACGTTTTTACTGTGCATCAGCTACAGTAATGCTGAGTGCTGACCCCCCGATATTGATATAGCATTTTTATCCGTCTGTCTGTCATGTTCCACATTGTATTGAATCATACTTTCTTTTTCAAATCGTACTTTCTTTGCAGCCCAAGCATTCTAGCATTGTAGTTTTCCTAGTACTAAACATCTTAGCAAAATTCAGACTGGGCCTCCTACAGGGGCATTGAATACAGGTGGGTATATAAGTTTTGCGATTTTCTGTCTTAATTGGCCAAGGGTGCCACAGATGTTTCCTCCCCATGAAAAACTATCCCACCCTGAAATTTATGCTTCCAGCAGTGGGCACCACCACCGCTGTTCCATATGCTTTCTCCACTGTTAAAATTTTTTCCACCCTGAAAATTTACTGAACATGTTACTTTGTGTGCACTGCTAATGCACGATGTAATGTAACTATTAAGTTTTACATTGTAGTGAGTTACATATACACTGTGTTTCAAAAAAAAGTTCACCCTTTTGCTTTTCACAATAACTAAGTCAGATGTTGACCGATTTCAATATTATTTGGTGGGAATGTAGCTGAGTAAATTTGCAGCAAACTGATGTATTCTTTTTATTACATGGTAAAACATATACATGAATATTATTCACAGTAAAACGGTGAAGTTTATTACGCAATTACGTCACGCGGGAGAATGACGCAACACTAACAAGCGAAGTATCCAAATATCAGATAATCAGCCAGCCTAAATTAGACAAGCTCCAGTTGCAATGTTGTTCGAAGTGACGGCCAAAATTCGATCATCGTCGCTGAAAGTGAAACCCATGTTTATGAAAGCGTCATCTGCTACCAGGCAACTCGGCGCACGCACGTTAGGTGCCCATCGAATTAAATAGGTAAGAGAAAAAAAGTAAAAATAATATTACGCCGTGACATTAGCAAAGACCTGTCATGCAAGTAATACGATAGACTTGGTAGACCGTAGAAGCAACTCATATTGCGATCACAAAAACTGTCTGAGTCGCGATGTTTTAATTGTTCCATTATTGAATTGGAAGAAAATTGAATCTCCTTTTGAAACTTGAAGTAGCGACGGTCAACGAATAAATCTCACATTTGTTGCACACAGTTTTGTTGCAAATTTTGTCATGTACATTTCTGCCAAATATTATTTAAATTGGTTTTCATTTTACACTGTTATCATGAAAGTCCTACGGTGAACTTTGTTTTGAAACACAATGTATTACAGTTGTGTCATATTTACCTCTAACCATCCTGTGTACAATGGTTGAATCTGTTATGTCTAGTATTCTCACTTCTTTGTATCGTCTGTTACTTGTACTGTGAATAGCCAAAATGATGCATTTCTATTGAGCAAGTAAGTGATTTTTAATGGTGTCAGCAAGCATGTGCTTAAACCAGGAAGTTTACTGCGAGTAATCTTTCAAATGTTTGTCTAGTATTTGTCAACAGGATATATTATCGGAATGTTGGTGACGGATTGTCTCACGTAATGAGTGCATTAAAGCACACCTTGTAATTAATATTCATTTTGAATTACTGCTTTGATCTTCAAAACAAGTAGTTCAGATATCGTTGACAAGTCGTTCGATAAAATATGCACGTAGTATGCACGTGCCGAATGTCATAGAAACCGCACAATGCTCATGTTATTTGAAAATTTTCTAAATTCTGCATGGTGTTTGATAGCGACAGTCTGTGAAATTGTCGTCCCCAATCCCCATTCCCAATCTATGACAGCGACTGTCAACTGTTGTCATTGAAGTCGGGCGCTTAGTGTCATTAACAACATCCGAAAACCACACTATGTTGACAACACCTTTCATGTGACGAACTAGACTGTCTTAAATCTGCATTTTTGTCGTTTTTTACCAACTCTGGTTTTGTTTGAAGCCATAATAACCTTCAGCGTTGTTGCTGAGACAATAAAAGCACTGAAAGAATTGTCTATGCTCAACAGTGTATGTCTACTTTGGATTCCTGCTCATTCTGACACACGAGGTAATGAGACAGCTGACCGGTTTGCGAAACAGGCAGCGAGTCAAGATTTCGTTGGACCGGAGCCTGCATTGGGTATACCTACAACGAAGATTCGCAGTGCAGCTTGACTATGGGACAGCGTAAGCTCTGGCAAACCACTAGTGGTTGTCGTCAGGCAAAAATGTTCCTACATGGACCAGATAAATAGCTTTCCCGCTATGCTCTGAGTCTTCCAAGTATTGATTAAAAATACCGATTAATGCAAATTTCGAAGACGTTACTTACTACCAGCGCCATATTAATTGTATTTATTTGATGCCAGAACCAGCTTAAGCCTTGAGGCTTGAGCTTCTAGAATGTTCATGCTGGTCGCACAATAGAGGAGAGATGTCAGCTACATCCTGACAGCATCTATGGACTGCTGTTTGTTCACGGACTGAAACACCGAGTAGTGCGAACATTTAGATTTGGGACTAGGGTGAACAGCAAACACTAATGACTGCAGCATGTTTCTCTTGGGACATTCAGAATTTCCACATTACTTTTATTTGATTTGCTCCTTCATACACAGTTTGTTGCTGAATTAAATTAATTTTATCGTTAATGTCGAGTCAACACCAAGTGTATGCTGATGGATTGAATCATGCATTACGGGAGAAAATGTACGGGGATGGTGTGGGGATGGGGATGGATGTGATGGGGATGGGGACAGATGGGACGGGGATGGGGTGGGGATGGGGATAACAAGTTGTCCCCGTGCAGCTCTCCAGGGAATGCTATGCTAATATGCAAATTAGATATTCCATTTTTGGAGCACACCTAATGCAACCTTCAGAACTGCATAAGGTGAAACCATCTACTCTTTTGCGATTCACAAGAGCCACAAAGAGGTTCTTGTAATCTTTGGTTGCAATGGGGACGTGCATTGGGCCGAACTTACTAACAGCCTCAGCACCTAGTGGAAGCTCACCCCAAAGACAAGTATCAAGTATGTAAGGGGTGTTCTCCTGTGACCTAAGGTATAAAAGTTGGCCTCAAAAACAAGAGTTCCTGGGATAACCAATGGTGAAAACCGCATGGTCTTTCCTATTTTCATTAATTTAGACACATTACAAGCGTGTGATGGACAGCTTTGTCATGGTCTAGCATAGCTGAGCACGACAGAAGTGGACACACTGCATAAAGAATATAACTTTCTGTCTTAATTTAATGGTTAGTCTTGTTGGTTTGATGCAGTCTAGATGCTTTGTCATGGAATGTTTCTTTAGATTGCTGTGAAAAATGAACAAGTGATGATTGTTGTGTTGATGACAGCAAATCCATGAGCTAAATCCACTCGGAATGCTCGCATATGCACCGTCGGAAAGTGGCGACGGTGGCAGCATTGTCGGCACAGAGACGGTGTCGGCAGCACATCGAAGGATGCGATCTAAAGAATCTCGTCGGTCTTGGACGTCAAAGCACAAGCCGTATGCGTGTCGGCATCCTGGATGTCGACGCAGCTATTTCTTTGTTCACGATCTGCGTCGTCATCTCCGCCAGAAGCATGCCGGGATGGACTACAACGAGCAGAGTGGCCAGTATGAGGTAGCAGTGACCGACGACCCTCCACCAGGAGACTCTCCACCATCGGTACACGATGACTCAGATGACCAGAGTCCTGACACAGACGATGAGGTATCCATTGCTACGGCCAGCCTCGTTGGCTAATCATCAGCTTGGATTTTTGCTGTCATTGGGTTAATGTCCTCATGACTACAGCAGAAAGGGTTAAAGTTGAGAAATGTTGAGTTTTGTATCACATTGCAGATTGTGCAAATGAAGACTTGCATTGTTTTCGTTAGTGAGATATATTAACGATCTAAAATATAAGTGTTTGGGTTGTAGCAGAGTTTGGATTTTTTTATGAATTATTATGAGCACTTCCTACAGGTGGTAGCATTAAGCATGTTTCCTGTCTGTCTGTAATAATTTGTAATTTACAATTAATGAATACTTTGTGAACAGCATGTCAGTCTTGGAATTTTTAACGATGAAAGTTCAGGCCGGCTGTTCGCTGCGGGGTGTTTTTTTTGTTCTGGGCCAGTTTTTAAGGAGAACCATATAAAATCACAACTCTTGAATTTTGCATCGTCACAATGTGTGCTCGTTCCAAGCCGAGCCAGTACGTTTTAAGTTCCGCTGCTTGGTTCTTGGGCATTTTTCAGCATCTTCTGGATATTTGACTGCAGAAATTCATGTGTTTGCAGAAGACTAGGCAACAGCCAAACGGGCAGATTGGAAGGCAATGAATGCTTAGTGCTGAGAGCCATGTGGGATGGTGCATAACAATAAATCTGCTCCATTTCCATTAATTTGAGAATTTTGCCAAGTCTTTTGACGTATTAGGTGTTTACACATTATGATGATACTCATACTTACATAATGCTATAGGTGTGTCAGTTGGTAGATTATTGGTTGTTGTTGCATGCATTACATCAGTGGTGTGCACTGTCAGGAGCAATTATGGACGTTGATTAGTGAGTAGCATTTTATGCAAATCTTGTTGATATTTACATGCATTGTAAAGTCTGAGTCTGTTGGTGTCTGATCACCCGATTATATTTCTGGCACGCTAGTGGCCAGAGGTAGGTTAAATATCCACATTTCTAGCATATAATTTTTTCCTAGCCTAGCAAAAACCAATTTAGCCCACTTTTAACAGTTAGGAAAAAATTCCTAACCTTGCACACAATTGCTCTGCTAGCTATTATGGCCTTGTCAGCTTGGATGGCGGCAGTAAATGGAAGGTTTGTATTATTATTTTGTATTTTAAAATTTCAATATTTGTGTGTAGTAGTGTAAATAATGTATGGAGTAAACGACAATGAATTTTTTTAATGGTGATCAGCAAAACGTAATAAACATGTGACGTGCACGTAGCAAACGTAGAAAGTGTTTAACTTAGTTTCTAACGTGGGAAAAATTTCTAATTTAGGAAGAAAATTCTACCATTCGTACTTTACTCACTCGGTTGCCGGTTTAGTGCAGTGGTAACGCGTTCCAGCTGATGAACGTAGTTACTCTACGCTAGGCCCGGTTAGTACCTCGGCACGGAACCAGGCACCCAGGCCTACTCAGCCTGAGCCTGCCTTCTGTGCAGGCTGGAATGAGTACCTGGTGAAAGCTGGGGTAGTAAACAGGCATATTGCATGATACACCAGCCCGTATCCGTGGTCTCGCAGTTTTCGCTGAATGCCTGGCTGGTGGCTGGCTAGCGGAGATCAGCGCCGACTTATGGGAAGCAGTAGCACATTAGAGGCATGTTTGTGACGATGCAGTATACAAATACACAGATTACTTTACTTTAAAAACTCACCCCTAATATGCGATGGTTGCCGTCATCCATCCGATGGTCACATCTCAAAAACTAAGCAAGATAGACCCATAGTTACTATTGAACACTATTAGGAAGTTGGCGTCACTGATTGCGTGGCCACATTCAGATCCTCCGCTAGATGCAAAATATATGCAAATATTAATATGGCCTCCTGTTCAACTTGGCATCAGACCACACTTGTTGTCATGGAACATGACCATCTTGCCGCAGATGTGGTCAGCTGTCGTAAAGTTGTAAACAGACTGCGACAGTCTGAATCTGTTTTTCACAATCATCGTCTGTTGTGTTGAAGATGCCAAAGGTGACCAGGTGGCGGGCCAGCTTCTGTTCGTAGTACAAACTTCTTGTGTAGTTAATTCATTGAGGACATGAAACATGCTTTTGTTGCTATAAAATGATTCTCATTAACTATGTCACTACACAGTATTCCTTAAAACTCCAACTTTTTCATTATGACTGTACTGTGTTGCTAATACATTACTAAGTCATAGTGTGCAAGATCTCAGGAATGGGTCAGATCGCACTGTGGCAGTTGTGTGTGGAAATCACAGTAATGTACAGCTGTATACCCTTACGCAGTGCTAGGTCGACTCAGCCTTCTACCTTCCAGGACATGGCAAAGTGAGTTTCAGCTTTTGAGCTGAATAATACTACATGTAAATAGCGATAGTGAGTGTAGTCAACAGCAGCCTACAGGCGAACTTGCGGCCAAAGCTGGTTGGCAGTTTGGCTTAGTGGTAATGCATTGGCCTCAATTAACGTAGTTGCGCTATGTCAGACCCGGTTAGTACCAGGATGAGTGACCATCTGTGGATGGGTAAACCATCTCGGTATATAATCAGCCAACTAGGTCAACTCAGCCTTCTACCCTCGCTGGGACGGTAAAATGAGTATCAGCTTTCGTGCCGAGTAATAATAATAAATGGCGATGGTGGGTGTAGACTCTGGCAGCCACTACAGGCGGACTCACTGTCTAAGTCATCTGGCTTGGTCTTGGGTCGGCGGCCGCTTGTCCATCACGTGAACTCTCACAATGGCTCTGCCATGATGACAGCACCGTAAACATTGTCTTGGATATTATTATTATTGGTTGACGCATTTGGTCTGAAAGTTGTCAGCAACCTGGCATTGTTCTCCGTTTATTAAATGAACTGCATATGGTACATTCACAAAATGATTTGACATTGTGAAAGCATAGTTTGTTCAAAGTGTCTGCCACGTACCAGTAAGTTATTTAAAAAACGACTTTTTCTTGTGAGGTAAACAACAATCATTATTGATTTATTGCAAATGCAAGTTACACTTGGTGGTGTTAACTATTACAGTATCTTGTGTTAAGTTATTACATAATTTATTGCATATAAGTATTAACTAATTTATTCTTTCGTTTTGTGACTTATTTATACCTTATTGACAATAACTTGTCATGGTGTATCAGTTATATTTAAAGTTTGTGGAAATTATAAACTTACAGTTGGACAAATAACTGCTGAAGACATGAATGAGATACATTCAGCATTTGTACACTATGTAGTTAGTTACAGGTGCAAAAATGTAGGATGATAACTTACGACATACCGTAAAACCTCGGATAGTAGCCGGGTCCCGTATACAAGCCGGGCCCTGGATACAGGCCGGGGGTTCAAGTGAATTGTACCAATAGAAGCCGGGTCCTGGTTACACGCCGGGTCAAGGTGCAAGCCGGGAGAGTCATGGTACTTGCTTACTTACCGCAGTCAGCCAGCGTTGACGTCTGCAAACATGGCATCGCCAAAAGTTCTGAAACGCAGATTGACATGTACTGATAGAAGCCGGGTCCCGGTTATACGCCGGGTCCCGGATACAGGCCGGGGGTTAAAGTGAATTGTACCAATAGAAGCCGGGGGCTTCTATCCGAGGTTTTACAGTAGCAGTTTTGTGACAAGCATGCCAATAGGGCATGCTGATGTCTGATGAGAAGTGTCACACGTAATTTATGTGGTTACATGACTTTTTGTACCATTGACTACTCGTACCAAATACTATTCTGTTGCTATTGTTTGCATTATAAAGCCTACAAGAGTTCACAGTTAATCCTCCATTATTAGACTACAAAGGATTTTGTTGTCAAAAATGTTACATTTTGTTATTAGTGATTCATCGTCACTTACTAGTCATTTTTAAGCGCCTCACTTTACTTTAGTAAAAGAAGCGCTTATTGAGATAGGCTGTGTCTTGACGTCGTTGGTTGTCACGCGCATGCACTGTGGCCAAACAGTGCATCCTAGGCCTATAGTTACTATGGAACACTAATAGGAACCCCTACCTCAGGAATTCAATGATACAAATTTCGACCCCCTGGGGTCACCCCTAACTGGAGAATGGGCCCCCCATGAGGCGCTTTTGTCAAATTACTTTGACCTCTTGTTCAGGCAACAAGTGTTTTGTTTAAGCGTTGCTAGTTTTGACTGGGATGATTCAACACAGATCTAGCATGCTGATTAAAGATGTACATATAGAGTTAGTTAAATAAGTAAATTCTGGTAAGCACAGCAGCACAGTTCGTTATTGCCAATAACGATAACACATTAAAAATTGCAGCATTTTAACTTTCAGTGCTTAACTGTATGTTATATTGCATGCCGTTGTGGTGCGTACTAAATAAGCTCGATAAAATGGCAAAAGTTGTCACAAAATCGTCATTTTGTCCCAGCAGCTTTTTTGTCTCTACGTCAAGAATTCATTACATCCTGTGATTCATTACACTTCCAAAGGTCATGAATGTATTGTGTCGTGACGGTGCAGGCGTCGACAGTGAGCATTGGTGTCTAGCCAATAGTGCAGCCCCTCTGGTACGAATAATGTGAAAAATCCCGACACTGTTCATGTTGGTGTGCAGTGGATAGTATTAAACAAATGACCGACCCTCAGGACTAGAGCTTGAATTTGTGTGACATAATACGGTGTTAATAGAAACGATAACGATACTGTTAAGTCAGTACGTAATACTTACGCAAGTTGTTTTGCTTTTTGTAGCCTATTTGAATTCATCTTGTGCTAATGTGGAGCGAGTAGCATGTGTACAGTACACTGTACAAAGTATGACTACGTGGTAGCTGCAACTTTTATGTTGATGTACAGCATGTCTGTTGTATCTGCTGGTTGTACAGTACGATTTTCTTGTTGTGTCTATAGTTCTAAATAATGCATCATGGGCGCCGACTTCCATAGGGCAGTGGTGGCGACTGCCTCGGGAGAAACTCCTCATAGGGCGTCGCCCTGTGAGGAATTGGACGCAGCTACAATTTTTTCTTTGTTTCACTGTGAACTCCGACTAATTATAGATGTCATGATTTGCAGTCTGCAATCAGTAAACCTACTGTACCTTCTGTACCTATTTATTTAGAGACTACTAAGTCTGTTAAAAATATGATAAATTCAGACCTGAATTTGCACAACTCTTTTGCGTTACTGTGGATGGGAAGGGGAGGGCATAGGCGTCGGTACGGCGGGGCGACGTGAGCGCTCGCTCCCCAATATTGAAACCACAGGCGAAAGTATTTGTTCGCCCCGCAATATTTTCCTTTCCTAGATTATACGATAAATTTATATTAACGTCATCCTTGCTAAGATGGCTTTAAGGGGCGGAGAAGGAGGGGATAGTTTAAAAGACTTTCTATATTAACGTGCGCCTAAAGTGAACGAATAAATTCGTAGATTCGGGAAACCACTTTCCCTCCTTTCCTTTTCCCCTGGTATCATGCTTGTTTTTGTGCAGAAAATTACATTTATTCTGTGAAAAATCCACAAAAACTGTTGGCACCAGAGCTGCTCTTTTGGGCTCAAATATGCACCGAATCGTTTGTCGGCTGCGGCTTCGCCACAGACCCCACTGGGGGAGCTTACAGCACCCCCAGACTCCCTAGTTGTATTTAGGGGGCCTAGTTCTAAGGGAGCAAGGGGGAGGGAGGGAGTTCGTCATTTTCCCTAGGAAGAAAAAGAAAAGTCGGCGCCTCTGTAATGCATAGCTGTTTGTTGTGTGTAATTTGCATTGTATTGGGCCTAGAAAGGATGTTAGAATCTCTGTAGACTGTACAAAGCTCGTCATAGTACTGATGGCAGTGTTGCTAGTCCATGTCCTCCTTATGGACAAACATAACTCCATGTTTTTGACACATAGTCATTGGTTGTATGTTTAGTTTGTGGTTTGTATTATTTATTATGATTACATGGATCCCGGAAATACAAAGGCTGTTAAGATGTGCAGCCAATATGTGTGTCATTAAATGTTATATTTTCTTTATTTTAAAATATGCAACAAGTCTCCTTTTCCTTGTTCGTGGACAAACTGCAGTGTCCTTGCCTTGGGAATCTGCATTGTGATTGAGGAAGTGATTGAATCAAGTCAAAACGTATGTCCTTGTCCTTGCTGTTGTGCTTATCTTTGTTGACAACACTGCATGATCAGAGTCAACACTGGCAGAAAGTGGTAGTTTTAATTAGTTAACATCTGTTAAAAAAATCTTGAACACTGCTCTGTGCTGAAAGCCTAAAGAAAAGTCGGACTTTTTCACATTTTTGGACTCTTTCCGGAATAAGTCCGGCAAACCGCAACTGATCCGGACCAAAGTCGGTACATATCCACAGGTCAAGGGTCGACAACGTTCACGAAATTTTGGGCGCGATCGGCTAAGTGGGGGTGAAATGGGGGGGGGCTCAAAAGTGTAATTTTTTTTGTAAGCAATACGAGAACTTTTTGGCAACTTCGCAACAGCCGATTGTTCGCCAAATTTGGCCATGGCACGTTAATCGTGGTTGAAACGCAGATTTTAGACAGAAATTTATGAAAAGTTTCCATTCAGTGGTCATTTGCCCCCAAAACTTTGAGGGGGGTCAATCGGGTCATACAGGTACCTCACTCAGAGCCAGCTACAGGTCAAGGGATGCACTACAGACAGATACTGTTTACTCCACGTTGTAGTCCAAGGGCCAGGGAGTTTCCGAGCTCCGGTCAACTTTTCTGTACGACGTACGGTTGCGGGATAAGGGGCGTCAAAGTTGCCCAATTTTCGGATTTTGACCTATTTCCCCCATACAAAACGCCTAAAAAAGCACCTTCCGGTGACCAACCTACAGCCCAGGGATTACATCACAGAATGATTACGATTCTTCCATGTGATAGTCAAAGGTCCAAAGCCTAGCCTGGCACTACACACTGTACACAGCCTATCTGTGTTGAAACTGCTGTTTCAGACCCAACAAGCCAGTGGTCAAAATAAGGCATAACTGTGCCACCGGAGATTTTCCTATCACCTTCTTTTTCAGTGATGCCAGGTATAACACGTATGTGCTCATTTTTCGGCAGTTTGACATATTGCACGTAATCATGTTGAATTCATTGCAAAATTACGTTTAAAATTACATATTACACAAGAAACTTAACTATCGCCAACAGGTCGCACTCAGCATCACTCTGGTTGAATATGACAGTGGAAACTATTGCCGACATATGACATACAACCATCGTAACTGACTTTGTATAATGTGTACCAAAAAATTGAGTCTTCGCATAATCTTGAATTTCTTGTACATTTTAAAGTCTATTGCAATGAAATTTAGCACGTGATATCCTGATGACTTTAGCTATTAAATTCTTACATAATTTGGCACCTTACATTAGCTGTGTTTCTGCACTACCTGACATTACACAAAAACGGAAATGCGACATTGACAACCTGAAGCATTGACACTTGGGACCGTATTCCTCAGGGCATCATCGGCAAAGCCATTGACCAGTGGCAAACACGGCCACGTGCATGTGCAAACTGTAAAGGCAAAGGGACGTCACTTTGAACACCCACTGTTATTCAGACACACAACCAGCTCTTTTCAGAGCCACTTACACACCAAAACCGGTTCTTTTCAGAGCCACTCACACTACTGACAGGAAGGCAACATAAGTTTTCGGTTTTTGTGTAATATCAGGTAGTGTAGAAACATAACTAAGGTGAGGTGGCAAATTATGTAGGCAATGCATTTAATAGCTAAGGCCATCAGGATATCACGTGCTAAATTTCACTGCAATAGACTTACAACTGTACAAGATACTCGAGATTACACAAGTGTCATTTTTCGGCACACAGTGTACATTATAGATGCTGTATATTTGGGGTACAAACAATGAAACCATTTATAGTATCTGAATAAACCACCTTCAACGTTGAATAATCGCATGCCATTGAAATCTGGGTTACCAGTCATTCAAGGTAATTGAAAATGACAACATTTGATAGACAAAAGATATGTTCTGTCGAACTCGGAGTCTGTCCAATGCAACTTTTTCATTTTTAAGTGCCTCACTTTACGTTAGTAAAAGAGGCGCTTATTGAGATAGGCTGTGTCGTGACGTCGTTGGTTGTTACGCGCGTGCACTGTGGCCAAACGGTGCATCCTAGGCCTATAGTTACTATGGAACACTAATAGGAAACCCTACCCCAGGAATTCAATGGTACAACTTTCGACCCCCTGGGGTGA
>Ga0209149_1000375_pt1 | contig 18629 bp, 9 predicted proteins | sample WorMetTyACAVOLI2_FD_187423 | JGI IMG/M metagenome (GOLD analysis project Ga0209149, IMG submission 187423) | Marine gutless worms symbiont microbial communities from Max Planck institute for Marine Microbiology, Germany - Olavius algarvensis... ... | reverse complement strand
CAACTGTCAATAGAAGCCCACACCGGCACTCCTCCCGCTGCTGACTGGAAGCGCCCACCGGGTCGTCCACGGAGAAATTGGCTGCAGCAAGTGGAAGAAGACGTTGGCCTGTCTGTTGGTGCTGCCTGGATCGCGGGCCAGGATCGTTCGATGTGGAGGACGCTACAACCCTCAGCTGGTCAAGCGCAGCAGTGAGTGAGTGAGTGTTAAAACTACATCTGCTTGATTGAGGCTGCCGCGCCTAATAATAATAATAATAATAATAATCCGATTTATAAAGCGCTTAAGGCCTTGGCTTCAGAGGCGCTGGCGGCAGGTCAGTCGTGGGTGTTACTCAAAAGCCTTACGGAAGAAGTACGTCTTAAACCTAGATTTAAAGACATACAGTGAGTCAGCGCTGATTAGTGTCTCAGGCAACGAGTTCCAGACAGTTGGCGCAGAACAACGAAAAGCTCGTCTCGCGAAGTCTGTCCTGGTGAACGGCTTGTCCAGCGAAGTGTCCGTTCACTGACGCGAGCCTTGATGTGACGACTGAGGTATGTCGGTGCTGTGGCGCTGCTACGGCTCTTGAAGGTCAACACAGCCACCTTGTACTCGATTCTGTGTTGAATGGGCAACCAATGCAGCTCACGCAGTAATTGGCTGGACTGGACATGAGATCGTCTTGGAGCTTGGAGAACGATCCTGGCTGCATTGTTTTGCACTCGCTGCAGCACCTGAATGCTGCTGGCTGGAGCACCATACAGCAAAACTGAGTTGCAGTAGTCCAGTCTGGTTAGTATAAGACTGCAAGCCAGTGTCACCACAAGTTCTGAGGACAGTAGATGGCGTATGGCCTGAGAATGATAGTTGCACGATCGTGCTACCGCCATGTAGTGTCCCGTCCATCTACAAATACTCTTACTCACGCAGGCACTCATGCGAAAACAAAATATTATTTTATTGCGTTGCGATATGCAGTTACGAACTTACGACGACCGATAGATCACACTGGCCGTAACCGTAATGTTTTGAGTACACGTTGTAGACGCGTGTAATGAATGGTTGAGAGTTATGGAGCTGCGATGGCGATGGGGTAGTGTGTGTGTGAAAGTGGGGTCTGTCAGAATGGAGGGGGGGGGGTCGGTAAAACAAGTGAGGATCCCCGCCGGCCGTTTGAGTCAGCACGTGATCACCGCCCGATTGCCAGTCGTGTGGTATCATAAAGCAACTTACGTCAAATGCATGGCCAGTAATGCGTAGGCCTAGACGACGGCGGCGCGCCCGTATTGAATTACCGTTCTTTATTAGCTTTATCTAAAAACTAATAGGCCTAGACAGACAGTCGAACTGCGAGCCTGAGTCTAACGAATATGCAATGTCACGACACTGTTACGTCCGGTCCAGGGTGACATTAACAACGACTTGTCTGCGGCCGTTTTACGTGTGACGTCACTGTGACTGTTCAACTCTGGCAAATGCACTGCAGTTGTAGTGCCACATCAAGTAATATAAAGTTGGTACGCTGGCCGTTGATCGGTGGTACATTGGTACAGCGAGGCGGGGGCTAAGCGGAGCCGCAGTTCGCCCAGGCCCCTCCTCGCTGTACCAAATGTAACAGCCCACCCATCAACAGCCAGTGTACCAATCTCCGTATTGCTGTATAATACACGTATCTGTTGCTATGCAGTTTTAATGTGCTGGTTAAACTGTTAAGTAAAATCAGTAAAATTTGCCTGCTTATTTTTACTTATTTTTCGTCCAGTTTCTGCTTTAGCGACGTTTTCGCGATATCAGCAATAGGGGCCTACCGCGGCATTTTATGTAACAGTAACGTAAGATTTCCAAATATCTGTCGTATCGCCGCATATGCCTGTCTTTCAAACTCGTTGTCTCACTAGAATTCACCAAACAGACAGCATGGAGTTTGTCGCGGAATTTCTCGACTGGACACGTGATACGTGAGAAAAAGTGTCATTAGCCACACGTGGCTGCATATTTGCGTAACGGACATATAAAATATAAAGTTTTCCTCGAAATGTTTTTGATGCACCTTGTAGAGAGCATTTTTAAATTTTTACACTTTGAATGTCACCAGCCGGTAGCATGGAGCTGCATGGTAGCCTATTGCTGATATGTAAAACAACAGCATCGAAAACTGAAATCCTTATCAGTTAGCGTAGACCTGTGATTTAATAATGCCGTTTACCGGTATTTTTGGGTGAAGGCATTGTCGTTGAACATTTCTTAACATTGCGCATAGGCCTATATAGGCGTGTATGCGTGTGGCCCAATATGTCAGCTCATATCTCATTTCATACATTTACAGACAAGCGATAAAAACAGCCAGGCCTATGCGGCGAAACATATATCATATCACATATTGCAGGCAGGCGATCGTAGCTTCATGCGAGTTATTATTCGCTGTCCTCGATTAAACGGCTCGATCGCGTGGCCAGCACTCTGTTGTGTTGTGTGTCGCTATTTCAGCGTAGAGCACGCGTCCAGCGCTGCGTGACTGTCGCTCGCTCTATAACACTGGCCCACAATGAAGTACATACGAGTATTTAAAAGCACGTCATGAATAATTGGGCTGGTGGCATTCAACAGTGTGAAAATTTTAAAAAAAATGCTCTGTGCAAGGTGCATCAAAAACAATCTTCGATGAAAACTTTTATATTTTATATTTTTTATATTTCGATTTTCAGGGTTTACTATAGAGTATTTATCAAACTAATACATGTATTTTGATGAAATTTAAAAGAAATACGGTTAAAACTCTAGAATATTTCATAGAAATATATGTAGCCTTTTGTAATGTATAGCAGTTTTCCTAGTGGACGTGTTTTTTGACTCGCCATGTATAACTACTAATACAGCGCAGCATTAATAGTAAGCAAAACACAGATTTCAGTTGAGAATATTAACCCTTTATTGAGCACATTAAAACCGCAGAGCAACGGACCATTATGCAATACGGTGATTGGTACACTGGCCGTTGATGGGATGGCTGTTGCATTTGGTACAGCGGCCCCGCCCAGGCCCCTCCTCGCCGTACCAAATGTATAGCCCACCCATCAAGGCCAGTGTACAAACTTCATATTATTCGATGTGGCACTATAATTAATTTAAATCACCTCTGTACTCTAACGCGTTAACGTGACGAGACACGATTGTGATTGCGAGCAGGTTGTCGTCGGCAGCGAACATTGACGGAGCCAAGTGTCGACGGAAACTGTTCGTCGGTCAGCTGGCGAACCACGTCTCCGAGTATCAATTGCGACTTCTGTTCGCCAAGTTTGGACGCGTCGTTCAGCTGAAGATCAGACGAGATTACGAGACCGGCGCCAGTACGTGTGCGACTTCATCATCATCATCATCATCATCATTACCAATGTAGCATTAGCACTCATTGTTTAAAGTGTGTGTGCTTGTATGTGACTTTCACCGTTGTGGAAGGAAACCACGACAGTGATCTCTCTGTCTCTCTTGCGGGGATGCAAGTGTCCCTTCACGTACCAGTGTTGAGGCCTGTCTCACGGGATGGCCCAATGCACAGCCCCAGGGGTGGGATAAGTGTGCAGTGTTGCGCGTCACCGCCAGGCTAACAAACAGCGCCAGACACAGCAACCTCGCCCCGCGGGCTGTATCGACATTCGCTAGATTATGTAGCCGGTCCTTCGCCGTTTTGTGACCTAGTGAGCTGGATTTGACCACAGTTCAATAACGCGATCCCAGAACCATTGCCACCCATTCTTAGAATTTCATTACGACAGATATACACTGTAGCCGTTTTGCCCAGCAAACATTGACGTCGCCAGTTGTGGGACCATAGAGCTTGAGCATGCACACCAGTTCGGCAATGTCTGTTTACATCTATATCTCCAGTGGGCACTGGTAGACTGCTATAGTGAACACCTCACATTTTCTCGTTCCAGTCGCTCAAGTTGGCTTATCGTCTGGTTACACGACGCGTTATTTAGCCAGAAATTTCTGTGATTTCTGCCTGATTTCGTGAGCACGTGCACCGTGCCCCCTGGCGACGCCAATGCTAACTAACAAGTTTATAAACAAAGTAACAAACAAATGAAGAAAGAAACGAAGAAGCACATGCAGGCCGTCAGAAACACATGACCGGCTTTTCGAGGTAAAAAACTAAAAATTAATTATTAGAAAGTAACAACGGTAAATTTTCAACAAGCGTGTCGTGTTTACGGACACCACGGGTAAGCCCCCGCCGCAACCACAAATTTTAAACCGGAATTTTTTCACGTATGATTGTTCACGGGGACGAAACATACGGAACACCGCTGGTGGCGGCGGTCGCTGCGTTGAGTAGCATAAATTTCACGGGTAGGGATGTCACGCGGGATGAAACATCTGCGATCGACACCCTTGGTAACAGCGAAATTTATATAATACACCTGTACTCAACACCCCTGTAGGGGTGGCCCCGTCGGAATTTCGCTAAGCTGTGTACTTGTGGGAAAACTAGATGCATTAAGCCGTGTCGATACGATACCGGAACGTGACAGACAGGCAGGCGGGCAGACGGACGGACGGACGGACAGAATTGCTATATCAATATCGCGCCTCAGCATTGATGTGCTGATGCGCGATAAAAATGAGACAAAACGTAGGTACTGTTAGCACAATGTTGTCAATGACAGGTTATGGTCTGGTAACCTACGCCACGACGTCGTCGGCGCAGAAGGCACGAACGTCGCTACACAATGTCGTTCAGTTGCCCGGAGTACGTGCACATAAACAACTTGTCACTGTTTATATTTACGAAGAGCACACTAACTTATCACCCACCTTACCGTGGTCTTGCACTCACTCTGAGACGTAGTCTAACAGTCTTCAGCCCACGCATAGTTTATGTCACTAGAATGTATACACGAGTTTTTGGAACATCTGGTTCGCAGTCTAACAGTCAGTCTCTAACACAACCTTTTCCAGCCGATTGCCGGCAAATAACAATTTGCAATCGATGTAGATTATTTGTGGGTACACAAACATACAACGAAGCGATAGGTCTACAACACTCATTTTCTGGTTACGGCGATGTACCATGCACCCGTCACGGCTGGACATCTCGGTTAGGCCTACATATAGTAAAGCTATGCGCGGGCGTCTTAGCTACACCACTGGAGCGGCCGATAGGACCGATTTACATACCGGTATCTAGACAAGCTAAACGTCTTGGCTGCGAATATAAGGTAGGCCTACGCCTGAAGTGTAACGGGTATTCGAGGGGAAAGGGACCCCCCCAGTTGGCTAAACAACAACTTTCTTACAGTGTACTTACGCAATACATGTAGACTAATTATCATAATTGACCCCGCCCCTTGCATTGAACCAACAGACTGAGCGAGCACTGCCAATTAGCCTAAGGCTTAACGGTGCTCAGACCGTGCAGTGATTCTTTCATATTCGTTCGTCAGAGGGCAGCACGAATGCATTGACAGTACGGTAGTTTCAAGGTTCACGGTGATCTGGGTTTTGGCCGAAAATTAAATAGCATGATACTGTTGCCATTGCAGGGTGCGGCCACGTGGCGAATATACTGACATGATCCTGGAACCATTGCCACTCTATGCTGAATATTTCACGACAGTAGCTGTAACTGATTTCCTTAACGTTACTGACAAACAAACAAAGATAAACACACACTCCACCCAAAACAGTACATCGCGGCCGTCTCGACGCCGTAAGATAATAAAGCACCTGCACTTAGAATTAAACGAGGCACTGCTACTAATAATATTACACTAATCATAACACTACTACTAAGCTTACTCTGTGAAAACTATCATTTATCAACTGTTGCGGTTTTGCAGACAAGGCGACCTCTACAGGTGAACTTCGTCGATCACCTTGCCAACTATCGACGTACGTATTGTCGACATTTCTTCCACTTAATAATTATGAAATTGACCGCTGTGTTCAGTTTCTGTCGCTATAGACTTGGTTTTACTTCATGTGTGTTTATCCTGGTTTTAGCGGATTTTTCACGAATCTCTGGACATGATCTCTTGTAAAAAAAATTGCGAAGATATTCGCAACGGTTATTTTATTTTGTTAAAGGTAATTTTCATTGTCGGTAAAACGTAGAGTAGACATGGGCGCAGGCTCTGCAACATACAAATACCATTACTTTATCAACGAACATTTATTAACTGTCACTTTATTTTCGATAACGATGATATAACAACAACAACAACAACAACAACAATAGGATGACGACGACGGTGACGTCAATGGTGATGATGATGGTGATGAAGCAGAACAACAACAACAACTAAGTTGTTGCTGTGCAAACAGAGAGGAAATTGTTCGTGGGAAGAATCTCGAGAGATCTCACAGAAACTGACGTCATCTCAATGTTTGCGTCGTTCGGTGACATTGAAGACTGTGCTATTATTAGACAGCCGCACACCGGCCTCAGTGCAGGTCACCAACTTGAATTCATCATCAGTACAGGCCCGTAGCCACGAGGCGGTCGGATCACGCATCCCGCCACCTTAAGGTCTACTTTTTGCAGACTGAAATAAAGGTCCAAAATCTGACAAAAACGATACCTCCCTTATCCGTTGGCTACGGGCCTGCAATGTAATACGCTGCAATGAGTTACGTAAGGCTAATTTGATTAAGAGACTATTATATTTTGTGTTGCAATTTTATACTGTTTTCAGTGACCAACTTTAGTTCACCAAGAAGGTGGTAGCGACAATAAGACAACTGAACCAAACGAAAAACTTCACTAAATTTAACTCAGTGAAAACTGAATATAAGCAGTTAGTTGATGATTTTGCAGAGAATATTGAATGTACTGTGTGGCGAAACTTGTTGATACGTTCAGGAATCAAGGCACCGGGCAGTTGGAAGTTAGAAATTTGTAAATTATGCTTGATGGTATCAATATGGTTGCCGATAATCTAAAAGAGTTTCATGAAAAAACCGTTTGATAACGAAGTCCATCGACGAAGTGTCTGAAGAGTTCAATGGAGAAACTTCGAGACGATACAACTTCTTCCGAGGCAAATCGAATCAAGATGTACCCAATTCTTATCTGTAATGTTTTATTCTGTGTTTTATATTTTATGATTTAGTAATAAATATATACATACATGTACCATTCAGGTTGTGCATTCGTAACATTCGCCGACAGAGAATCAGCCTCTGCAGCTATCTGCCGTCTACATCAGTCTCAAGTCATGGTTGTAAGTCAGTTTATTCAAATTATTCGACAATTTTCCTATTTGTTTTTGGCCACTTGGGAATGTACTTTTAAATGTCGCCGTTCCAACATTCTTCAGAATATGAAGTTCGTTCTCGAAGTCACAGTGTAAATGTGTAATTATTAATTATGAACTTAAAAGTACGATTTACAACTTACCTTTAGCTTTCATTAAAATTAGTTGCGCCATATTTCTTCTGGCTGCTTTCCCAAAGTTGCAGACCACTAATTTGCACTGGAAAAGTTGCACTCAAAAATCGGTTCAGTTACTGTACGAAAATTAATGAACGTTGATCATATGTGATAGTTAACTTAAATTTAATTTAAATTTGCTGGATATTCGTCCGAGTTTTCAGTGCTTATACAAAAAGCGTGGAAATGCTGGACACAGGGTTGGACGTCGTCGATGATCGTGAAACTGGCAGACTCGCGCCAAACCAAATTGCTCAAACGACTTGACGAGTTTGTGCGACATTCGAGTGCATCAGTGGATCGTGTTCACTCAATGCGCGCCTATTGACTACTGAACCGTGCACAACGCCGTTGAAATATACACTGCATGCACATGTGTAATTTATATATGGCGATAGCCGGTGATGTTTTGTTTTTGATCCCCAGTGACTGTTTGTTTGTTTGTTTGTTTGTAAGATCACGGAAACAGCTATTGTCATAACACTTATAAAATAGATAGATAACAGCTCATAGATAACGGCTAATGCGTCGCTGTGGGCCATAGTCGAGATCTCTGTATAAAAAAATCTAATAAAAATCGGACGTCCGGGCGAACATATTCGTCTAGGTGACATCACCCTGCAATGCACTCATATTTTACAGGAACCGGGGCGAGGATGTCGCGTTTTGCACTGTTTGTCGGTATCACAGCCAAGCGACTGGCTCGAAGACCCCTCCAAATAAATATCTAGCGAGTCCAGGAACGAATCTCTAAAGGCCCGTTTATAGCGACACAACTCAACTCAACTGAACTCAGAAACTCGACAGCGTGAACAACAGTTGACTCAGTTTGTAGGTCGTGACATCATAAACAAAAACACGACTGACTTGGCTCTACGCTGTTCAACTGGGTCAGTTGAGTGCAGTTGAGTTGAGTTGAGTTGTGTCGCTATAAACACCCCTTAACACAGCGTTGAAGAGACGCGTTCTGATGGTTTGTAGGCTACTGCGTGACGCACGATCTGGAAGCTTGTCCTCTATCAGACGATGGTTCTTTAGACTCTATTGTCAATCGTTTCGTTATGAAATTATTTCGGACAAACAATAAAACAATATGTATATTGTAAGTTATTGTCGCACGCATTTTCTTTTTTAATTACCGATCACTATACACTGTGTCTCAAAAAAACGCGCCAACTTTGGTAAGCTGTAGCTTCGACAATCATGGACCAATTTTGATAATTTTCGCAAAACGTCATCTACATACCTTCAAAAATAATATGCATACTTAACTTTCCTTGTATCTTCACTTTTACTTATTTTACTTGCTTTTAAATAGCTGCGATGGAAATGTTGCGAAACAACGTGCTTTCCTCGGTAGACTGTTGGTGGCTCTGAAAAGAGCTGGTTATGTAGGGTGGTGCCTCCAAAAAGAGCCGGTTTTATTTTAGCAGATGTTCAAAGTAGGCCCTAATGTCATTTTGCCTCATGTTTGCACGTAATCGCGTTGTCCATTGACCAACTGCTTCGTCAATGACGTTTTGTGATTACTCGCCGATGTGCCAATGAGGTGCTGCTTCAAGTCGGTGGTCACAGCGGCTGGTGTCGCGGACAGGTGTTTGTACACGTACAGACGTGCCTGCGTCAGTCCACAAATTCTGTAGTCAACCCGACTGTTTGGCGGACACAGATCTGGAGAGATAAAATCCGGTGTTTCCTGCTAAAGGAGTCGGACTGTTTCATGAGCATATAGTAACGTCAGAACGCGTCATTTTCGTCGCAGCTATTTAAAAGCAAATAAAGTAAATAAAAGTGATGGGACAAGGAAAGTTGAACAAGCATATCATTTTTAAAAGTGTGCTGATGCTGTCTACCAAAAATTATCAAAATTAGTCTATGCTTGTCGAAACTACAGCTTGTTAAAGTTGGCGTTTTTTGAGACACAGTGTATTGTTGGACAACGCAGTAAGAAGTTTGTTGTAAAATATCGTTCATGTGATGTAAATTTGTGTAAATTCTAGGCCTATTATTGTTGCTTTTTGTTTAGGTCTATTTTGTACTGCTTCTATTTGATTTCTTGTCTGTGATTTGATAATAAATAAAGTTCTCTTTACACGCAAGTGCGGAATACGCTACGGCAATTATGTACGTCCATCTGTATATGTCACACTCGTTGATTGTGGCAAAACGGCGGAACATCAAACCGTTTGTTGCTTTTTATGCATAACGACATTTATGAACAATATGGAGCGTCGCGCGGTTTCTGTGCAACATCTGGCCTTTTTGTTTTATGCTTTGACGTTATTGAACTGTTTATTCGTCGCAATCGACGTAACTCGTTACTAGCCGATCAACATCTACAACAGTCGTTGTTCTCATTCGTATCACGTTGTATTCTTTGAACATCTTCGCTCGCTTTAAATCTTAATTTGTTAATTTGTGTATGAAAATAAAGTGCAGATCTTGCTCAGGCATTGTTCTGCTTAGTCTAGCCCTGTGTGTTTATTTAGATATCACGATGCACTGACACGGTCTTCACTTTCTTAGCACTACAATTTCTTATATTGTGTATACCTAATATTGTGTTAAGCTGGAATTCTCCCCCGGGAGACTGGTGACCAGTATATTGACGTTGATCTAATTTGCTTGCACTAAATCCCATTATCGTGAACTGTATTCATCAGACTGTTCACTGTTTTTTTTTTCTATAGAGGACTTATTTTACTCTCAAATGCTAAGTTATGGTTATTATTTTTTATTTATAGTTTATTTTTCGCTTTTCTCTTCGGATCCATGTGGTTAAGCTTGGTCATAACCGTCATTTTTCTACCGAACGTATTCCGTAGTCGCGCAAAAATTGTCGTGCACGTGCGCATATACCACTGTAGAATAACTTCGACAACTTTACCGTTTTGTAAACAGTATTAATAAGATTGGTACAGTTGTAACCGGAGATAAATTCACTACACATTGGCAATGTGTAGTGAAGGTGACATTGGCATCAATTATTCATAAAACTGAAGTTTAGCAGCTATATGTAGCGATAGACAGATAGTGAAACTTCCCCGCGGTTACAGAACTAAGTGATCGTAAATCGTCAAACATGTTGGAGTGTCTCTTATGCGACGAGCGTTCGGAGTCAGAATGTCAACGGTCAACGATAAGAAAATACTTATAATATTGAGATATAGTGACTAAGATACAGTGGTTACGGTTCTTACACTGCGTCCACGCCGCAGAGTGCAATTAATTCAGTTGGCGTAGAACACAAGAAACTCAGCTATCGCTGACAAACCGCGCGGTACCGGTTGTAAAGTTGTTGAGGTATTGTATAACTTTTTGCCAGAATACGTAGACAAGAAGTTCACCACAGACTACAATATGATTCTGTACCTATCTATCTTCAATACTTTCGGAGTTATACGATGCTTAAGTCAATGTGTAAGTCCAAAAGTCGCTATTTTTACTACATTTCTGTTTCCCATGGGACACCCCTGGGGCAATCACGCTAAATGTTGTATGGATGGAAAGAGAATTCGATGCTTACAAATTGTCTCGCAGCAGGTACCCATCTATCTTCAATAGTTTCCCAGTTATTCGAACCGCAAGTGCAAACAATCGCCGTTTTCACGTACCGCAGCCCACATTTTTGTTTCCCCTGGAGACGCCCCTGCGACTATCACGCAATATGTTACATGGATGGAAAGGCAATTCAATGCTTGCCAAATTCCTCGCAGCATGTATCTATCTATCTTCAATAGTTTCCGAGTTATACGATGCTTAAGTCAATGCGTAAGTCCAAAAATCGCTATTTTTACCACATTTTTGTTTCCCCTGGAGACGCCCCTGGGGCAATTAAGCTAAATGTTGTATGCATGGAAAGAGAATTCGATGCTTACAAATTGTCTCGCGGCGTGTGCCCATCTAACTATAACCGTTTCTGAGATACAGCAAGATATTTGTGAAAAAAATCGTCATTTTATCATACCCCCTTGCATTCGACGCCCCCGTTAGAGGTGTTCCCGTCGGAATATTGCCACCCCGTGTGGTAGGGAAAAACTAGAATGGCGTGGCTACCCGATAGTGAACAAATTTCGAAGATATCTTTATTCGTTTTGACGCAACTCACGAACGTGACAGACAGACGGACAGACAGACGGACACCGCGTGACGGCATACCGCGCTTAAGCATAGCATCGCGCGGTAAAAACGGACACGGTTAATCAGTTTAAAATCCTAATCGCCGAGAAAAATGATGTAATTTGTAGTGGAAATAACGCATCAAAATTTAGTGATGTTTGTACAAACACAACTAGCACGAAACTCGGACGCAAGCGACTCGATACTCGCGAACAAAATTGACGCAGCCAAATGTAACACAAAACACTGGCGGATAGGCCTATACATGGGGCTACATGGATGTCGGCTCTATATCTACTGGGTTCAGGAATTTTTTTACTCTGTTTTCTATGCAACGCATGCATGTCACGCCTGGAAATACATTGTACAAGTTCGATGCCTCATAGCACAGAAATTACACAGTTAACTGAATCATAACATTTACGATCAGGCACTACACAGTGATTCATTTACTGTAAACTGACGACTGCAAAATCCACCAAACAATGCGTAAAATCTATCGTGAAAAAAGTCTGAAATTCAAGAATAGGCCTACACATTGGACCTATCGGTGAACTTACAGCGTTTCCAGACCATAGCTCTATACCTGCATTGATGTGAGGGGGTACAGGCAGAAAGAGCAAGATAAGGATCGAGAGGGGCCTGATCTATGCTTCCGTCCTCCAATCTCAATTTCTGGATCCACCATCGAGGCAAATCATTGCGTGATTCAGTCGGGCGTGTTTTCTAACTCCAAACTCAGCGGTTCCCTGTTCAATGTAGGTTACAGTACTAAAACGGTGTTTCCCGCCAAAATTATGCTCAGTAAACGAGTAACAGTGGAAAATAAAATGCACAGAAACAAGGCGCTACGTATTACGACTCGCTGGGCGCAAGATTTACTTTTTTAGTATAATGCACAACCACAACCACGTACTGTTCACTGCACTGAAACAACATGGATCGACATAGAAGACACGTCAATGAACAAACACGCAGCGTCACAACTATAATGGTCCCGTTCTGGAACGTCATTGGAATGCTCTCTCCAATCATCTGATCTGATCTTGTTCTTTTTTACTTATCAGTCGAGCAAAATTTTCCCGTCCTTCGTTCCGCTAGTCCACTTGATCTCGGTATTTCTGGACAGATTCGGATCACTCAAAATTTTACAACTGGTCCAAAAAGATCTTACGTTTGTACCTGGCAACCGCGACTTCGATGATTAGTGACTTTTTTTGTTTTAAGCGCCGTTTACAAATATTCTTACTTACTTACGAAGTCGCACTCGCATCAGAGTCCTAGGGCGGCGGCGTATTTCTGGGCTTTTATTCGGAGCTCGGCAATACTGTTGTTCTTGTTACAAACTGACTCGCCAGAGGTCGCCTGCGAGTTGGACGAGCGCAGCGCCGCCTGGAGACTAAGTCCGTACTGCATCGCGGTCGGAGGAGGTCCGTAGAGCAGCATCGAGTTGGCAGCAGCTGCGGCGGCAGCGGCGGCCATCAGCGGCGATCCAGGGGCGAGGAAGGGGACCGCCGACTGGAGCCCGGCAGCAGCGGTCAGGGCAGCGGCGAAGGTAGGGTCCAGTGCGGCAGGAAGCTGGTGTGAGACGGCGGTGAGGGACGACGAAGAAGGACTGCCGCCGGTCGACGTCGTTGCGTTGCCGTTAACTGCTGAGTCCAGACTGAGTCGTATCGTGGGCAATGCCACGTATGGCGCCACCCGACAGCCGTCGACGGCGATGTTCGGCAAGGTCGACGTCGAACTATGTAGACCTACAGAAACAATCACCGGCACAGTGCGTTAGCGGTCTACACAACACAGCGCGTGCGCAGACCGGTTTTTTTTGTTTTCACCGCTCGACGCAATGCACGTATGTCTGTCACATTCGTGAGCTCTGTCAAAACAGATGAAAGGAGAGAACATATTTGGAACGGGGGTTACCTCGGCCACTGCTACGAGTAGGCTATACCATAGTCTGGAATCGTGTACACGAGTGTAACGAGTGTATACCACGAGAGACTATGGTATAACCTACTTATTTCATGACCGTCGTGCAACGGCCAACACGGGCCTACGAACAACCGATCAACTGGTCAGGCTTGGTCACGCTTCAGTGGAGTGGGTTATGGGACGTTATTTCACTCCAGACACTGTGTTGAGAGAGATAGGAGACGAAAGTAGGTGATGAAATAAATTGCGCTAGGCCTATAAGGGGGTTTGGGTCTTCAAAAATTAGACTACTTCCCTCATTTAAAACCCAAAACTCCCCATGCACTCATTTGTTTCCGGATTTGTTTTCGTCACATCACAACTGTTGTCAAACTCAAACTTGTCAACTGACTACGACCGTCGCAAGTTGCTGATGACGCGCGGTTTGTCTGCGACAGCTGCTGAGCTTCTTATGTCATTACATAGACGCTTATAGCTGTGGTTGTCATTCAAACATCATAGAACATTATAGGCCCTATATTCCTCATTATTCGCCGCGTAGTGTTTGGTGTTTTAGTCTTTTTTGTTAACAACAGTGAACAAATATCACTGTCACACGCATTATATTTGCACAATAATTTCTTCTTTCTTTTGGTTACCGACTCACTTGCTGCACAATTAAAAGATCTGATACATTCATTCGCTAAGTCCTGAGTCTTAATGTTGAATATTTTCCTAAAGCTGCTACTGATTACAAATCCAAAAGACTGTAACTGATATTTCTTAACTGGGCAAACATCAATACCATTCAAATTCAAAGTGATGGCAAACACTTAGATTTCATCAGTTGTATAACCACGTCTTCAGTTTTGTGTGTAAAAGTTTCGTTAGCAAAAAGACGGGAAAACGGCCAAAACTGTCGTCACCAAACTTTCAGAAAAGACAGGCAAGTTGTATGGAATCACGGCATTAAAGTCGCCAGGTAGTAGTATCCTACAGTGGGGCGCGGGATGAGGTTTGATCTGCCTCGCAGCACTTGTTATTATTACTATTCAATGAGCACTGAAACGTAACGGACCACCCACCTCGCTGTATCAGAGTTTCCTGCTTGCGACACTTTGCTCGCCTGTTCTGAAACCAAACCTGTGTATAGCATAGTAATAATAATCAACCTTTAGTCTAACAATATAACGAAATCAACACGAAACTCGTGTAGCCGACTGTAAATGAACAGTATTTATGCAGTATGTCTTTTGTGTATTGAGGCTGCATTGTGCGGACTAGAAAACCTACTTGACCGAAGGGGTCGATAATTACATACATACATACATACAAATAAATTTCTAACGCGCCCTACATGTCAATTCGCAAGCGAATCTGGAGCGCTGCGATGGCGCCAAAAACAGTTATGAGTAGCAAGATTTAAACAGCCGGTTTTAGCCGGTTCGTCAAAAACGTATCAGCTGAACGGATGTGGATACCAACAGAGTTCCAGACTGTAGGAGCGGCTGCACAAAACGCTCTCGCTGCAAATGATATAGTGGCTGGTCGATGCTGTAGGATAGCTGAAGTTAGTTGAGCGTTGAGTTCTAGATGGATTATGCCTCCGCCAGGCCTCCAAATCTAACTTCGGCGTGGTGTGACCTTGACCTTTGACCTCCTGACCCAAAAGTTGATCGTTTCGTACTCTTGCTCCGTGGACCACTTGTACCAATTTGCAGCAAAATGAGTTCATTCGTTTCCAAAACATCGTGTTCACAAAATTAGTAACAAACGAACACACAGACGGACGACAGGCTGGTAAGAAGGACGGACGAATGGCCAGATAGGAAACATTATGCCTAAGCCAAGGCACAAAAACACATCGTGAGCCATAAAATAACTTGCCACTCGATATTCATTCACGACTTTGACAAATGATGACCGATTTTAAAATCATTTCACTGTTAGACTCAGCAGTAAATTTGCCACGAGATCTGTGTTATATTTCCCACCACCTACAACGTGTCGCTACACTACCTTGTGAAAAATATTATCAAAAATAGCAAAATTCTAATATATCTAACACAATATCACCATGTTGCCTTATTGTTGACAAAATTAACCAAATAAATTTAATTGTGTGTGTACTCTTGAGTCGCAGTAAATGCTAAAATGTCTTCTTTTGGCATGGATGTATCACGTATGCATGGAAACATTTGCAACACTCATCATGTTCATGACGTCAGTGAACTGAAGCAGCGTCCAACAAAAGCCTGGCATGGCTAGGAAGTAGGGACAAAGTGTAGTCGATGATACAATGGATGAATGACACAAACGTCTCTGGGCATGTATTCATGCCAAAGGAGGGCACTTTGAGCATTTAGTATGATTCAAGAGCCCACATATGCTAATGTTTAGAAACAAATATATGATATTGTGTTAAAAATACACCAAGAGCATTGCTATTGTAGTGACACATTTAAGGTGCGGTGGGAAATATATCACGAGTTTTGTTGCAAATTTACTGCTGAGTCAACAGTGAAGGAATTTTTAAAATCAGCAAACATTTCTCAAAGTTATGAACGAATATCGAGTGGCACGTTTTTTATGGCTCACGGTGTATAATGAACAAACAAGACGTTGTTGTCTGTTTATTCGCCTCTGCAGTGTAGACTAACTGGAGGCATATTAACTGTTTTCTACCTGGCCGTTCGTCCGTATATACTTACGAGACAAGAGAACTACATTGTTTATTACGGTCTGCACGCATGTTTGCTACGCAAGACGCAACCTAATTCTTGCTTGCTTTAAATCTTAATTTATTAATTTGTGTATGAGTTTATCGAGTTGATATTAGCTTGCGAATGTCGTGATACTTGTTTATAAATGTTTCGTTGTCTACATGCGGAACAAGCCATTGCCATCATCAAAGCGTATTTTCTAAATAGCTTAACAAACAACACATCGTGACGCAATTTCGCCGATAACGATTCGAAAGAACTGCTTTCTTATAATTCTACTTTATATAAATTTAGTTAAGTATATAAGTTTTACATATTTTCCTCTCGAATAAAGTACAATTAAATAGAAAGGCAAAATTCCATGATGATGATGACGACGACGACGACGACGACGACGACGATGGCGTGGGAAAAGAGACGACGTTTGTGGTGGGGTGGTCGCGTTTGGACGGAGAGTTATGAGACGCTGACGGCCACCCACATCGAGACGAGAACGAGGCAATCGCGAATCACGACCGACCACACCAGACAACAGCGCTTCATCGGTCACTATTAGCCGTTCGCGTCACCTCATTCATCCGTCTCATCTTGGCCACGTGACACACTGGGGGCTGGCTCTGACGCCTTGAATATCAAGTCCTGGGGTCGGCTGATCAGCTTGAGTACGGTGAAGTTTGAGTACGGTGAAGTCGGTGGCGTGACGGTCCGAATAATAATCTTTATTCGCCATAAAATGGTAGAGACAAAGGACAATAACAAAAATAAACAGAAAAAAATAAAAAAACATAAACAACGTGTATCAAAAATTAGCTAAGCGTACAGCCACCCAATTGCACTGAGACGCTTCAGGCTGGGAAGCGTGTTTCCGCTATTGCTTTTACAGAACATCACCCCTCTGTTTGTTATCTATTGCTAATTTAATTCGATAGGAAATTCCTACCGAAAAATGTTAATTAGCCCCTAAAATGGCCCCTGTGACCCCTACGATCAAACCGTTAAAGTTTTAGAATACTTTTTTCGCACAGATGCCGTAGCTAAAATTTGATCGAAATCTGATAAGCGGTTACGAAGATATTAAGTGTTTTTTTGTGGAGACGACGAAAAATAAGAATTCTGCATCAGAGTGAATTCGACCACAACTGACACTGTTGACAACCAACAATATACCACAAGTTTGGCAAACCACGGTCTGGCTATTATTATCCCCAGGTGGTCCTTGTCGCATCATAAAAGATTGTCTTCCCACGACGTAACATCCTGTCACAGTCTCTGGCCCCATAGCGTCACACAATCCCGATCTCGCCGGCTGTCCAGAAACTTTCTCGCGTCGTATCTCATCGGGAGCCGGGACCTGCACAGCCGGGCAGTAGACCGGGCGACGGCGGCAAGTAAGTCGGGCAGCCCATTAGGTGTCCGACGGCGCCGTCAAATTACCAGTGATCGATACCACGTCCGAACGACGGCAAATTGAGCGAAATCCGATTACGACCGAACATATCACCGGATGCGCCGCCGTCTCTATCTCTTAAACGGATTACGTCAATTTGCGTCCGTCGCGAATAATTCTTATCGAATTTGCGACGCGTCGCCGAGTGAATATCCACAAAAGGGCGAGCCGATAGCGACGACATTCGTCTTGTCAGAGCAGCGATCTTTGACCTTCACCCGCAAAGGTCACCGCCTCGTCGTCGAGCCATTAATGGCGGGAAAAGAGCGGATTAAATAAATAAACAGCTTCCGCAGTTGTGCGAACGTGAGTGAATTTTTGATAGGTCTATATCGATATACATTGTGGCTCAAAAACCCGGACTCCTATGATTAATGACATAACTTCACCAATTCACAATATTTACTAATTATTTTTGGTCGGGATAGACCTTATTCAATTCTCATTTTTTAATTAGCTTAGAACCAGCTGCACGGTTTTAACAACAGCAGTAGCGACTTGACGGTCTGTGTCTCAAAAATCAGACCACTGGACCTACGATATTATGACGTAACTTCAGAAAAATTTCTTGAATATAAATAAAATTTCAGAGATAATCGGTGTTCAATATTCTAAATTAAACCTCAAAGTGAGAAGACAGTTGTTTCTACAGCAATGTACCAGCTGAAGCGGTATAACAATCTTTAACCACGCGTTATTCCGAAACTTATGAACAGAAAAGTTAAATCTTTTAAACAAAGTGTTTCTGTAGGAACAATGTGCAGTGTCAAAAGTTACAAGTATTCGAATGCTGTCTTTCAGCATTGACACAGGCCCATAATCGTATTGCCATTCGTTTATTGCCCTGTCGATAATACGTTGTTCGACGTCAGCCCAGAAATTCGCTGTTCGGATATGTCAAGTCGCTATTGTTGTTATGGAAAACAAGAAAGTAAGCGCAGTTATGAAACAAAAGTGTGAGAAACATCACTGCAATATTGTCAGGAATCTGGAAGGCCATATTCCAGGCCATTCA
>Ga0209149_1000374_pt1 | contig 18633 bp, 10 predicted proteins | sample WorMetTyACAVOLI2_FD_187423 | JGI IMG/M metagenome (GOLD analysis project Ga0209149, IMG submission 187423) | Marine gutless worms symbiont microbial communities from Max Planck institute for Marine Microbiology, Germany - Olavius algarvensis... ... | reverse complement strand
CGACGTAGATGATGGACGACGTGCCGCCGCTGAACACGACACGGAATGTTCTGCCAGACAGATACGACAGAAACCACTCCAACACCACGCCGCGCAACCCGAACTGTCGCTCAAGCCGGCTTATCAACAGCTCGTGGTCGACGGTGTCAAAGGCGGCGGTTAGGTCGAGCAGACTTAAGCACTTCCTTGCCCGTAAAATCGTATTTGAAATGACCTATAATGTGTTGAGTAGGAGTTAAACCCTACTATACTATAGCATACCATAACATTTCTTGCATGTTAGTCTTTTTTATTCTGTGTTAGATTAGATGTCATGTATACTGTCTTGACTTAAATAGTGTGACCTTTTACACTTCAATTAATGACGATTTTCACAATGTGTCGGTAATGTTGCTGGCACATTGTGAAATATTTGGTAAATGAGAATTTTGTGGTGAATCAGTGATGTGTGTGGTGTTTCAGATATGGCCGCAGGTTAAAGCTGCAAATCCTCATTTGTCGTCTGTGTGTGAGCTTGGTGCCATTGTTGGTAGCATGTGGCGTGATCTTGATCCGGCTGATAAGCAGTATTACAATGACCAGTTCAGTAGAGATAAGGTTGGTTGCAAGTTAGCTTCAGTGGTGTACTGTTACATACACACGTTCTACACACAGGCATGTTCTACTGTACCTGGCTTAGCTGATTGTCCCTAAATGTCTTGAAGGAAATCTTTGGAGATTACTATAGCATGACATCCTTGCAGATGGCCTGCCCTCGTGGCTCAGTGGTTCAGTCCTGCATGGCTGTCAGGCCCCAGATGTCCGGAGTTCAAATCCGATCAACTAAGTGCATTCAGAGAATAATATCTTGGGCAGGCGCAGAGGTTTTGACGGTGTCCTGTTTAATCTGTCAGCTTGAACCACTGATAACAGATGGTGTACTGCTGCATGCGCTGGTTGGTCATTAATGGCTCTGCACATGCACCGCAGCCGCTAAACTGGACCCCGGGGTCCACGGCACGAGGTGTGCGAGGACTAAAGCCGTCCATCATGCACTACGATACAATACGATAGTGTGTATTTAACATGCAGTAAAAAGCTGACAGGTGGTAGCCACCAGAGAAATGGTGGTTATATGCTGAGCAGGATAAATATCATGGCACAAGGTCTCCACTTCTTTCTCCCGTTCCTTCCCTTAGCCCTTACACACGCTTCTCTAAACGGAGGTCGTGCATCAATTGCACTACACATGCCATTAGGTTAGCCTGATGGTGTCGTGCTACATTGCACTAGTCCCATCCCTGGGGTTGTGCACTGAGCCAGCAGTCAGGAGCTGACTGCTGGCATACGAAGGGAGCCTATGCCGACCCACAAAAAAGGAAAGGAAAAGATCCTTCCAGATGTCCAACCAACAGTGTTAGAGAACTGAAGGCAAAAAAAGTAGTGAATTCTATAGAAAATTTTACAGAAGATATGATGGTGTATCTGGAAATTGTAGCTTCTCTGAGAGTAGTACTCTTTTAGCTATATTTACATTCACCTGCAACTACTGCATCTGTTACGGTCATATGCCGATACTGTCCCAGCTTGCAATTATGTGCAGTTGCTTGGAGTACTGTAATTAATAATTACGGTACTCCAAGCAATAGGACATAATTGCAAGCTGGAACAGTATCGGCATATGACCGTAATTATCTTATAATTATTACTAATTATCTCAGCTGATCTGAGCCTCGACTGCCATGTGTCCGTCATCAGTTCGGCTCGTCCCTCTACCGACTACGACACCTTCGACGAGTTCACCGATCACTCAATGACGAATTGGCAGCCATACTGGTTCACGTCTTCGTTATGTCCAGGGTCGACTATTCCAATGTGCTGTTGGCCGGAGCACCAAAGTCTTGTTACCGACAAGTGGCAGAGGGTAATGAATGCTGCAGCGCGAGTTGTGAGTGGCACGAAGAAGTGCGACCGCGGCTTGACACATTGCTTCACTCTGAGCTACATTGGCTCGATGTGGCAGGTCAAGTCACATACAAGCTTGGGGTGACGGTGTACAAGTGCTTGCATGGTCAGGCACCAGATTATCTGTCTGAGCTGTGTACACCGGTCGCTCAAGTTGCTGAACGACAGCATCTTCATTCCGCCAGCCGCCATCTACTCGTTGTTCCATGGTTTCAGCTCGATACGTACGGCTGTCGCACCTTCGCTGTCGCTGGACCAACGACATGAAACTTGTTCTAAAACAATTTGCGTGAGCCAGACATGCAAAAATTGCAAATGGACTGTTTTCGTCGTACACTGAAGACGTTTCTTCTTCAACAGTACTCGGCACATTGAGCGCATTAGAGGCATTATTTTTGCGACGATGCGCTATATAAATGGACATTTACATTACGTATAATGATTGCAATTGAGTTCATCCGTCAAAGATATATCTGTAAGTTGGAGAATCAGGGAACTTGACTAAATGCAGTATTCTTGAAAACGTTCATTAGGTTGGTAATTCAAATACTACAATATTCTATAACACAACCTGAAATTGTACCTAAATTAGTTGCGACGTTTCGCTCGCCAACGGCGAGCTTCATCAGGCTTGTGGTCACGTGATGTTGAGCCCGGGACCAAAAGATGGTCATATGCTGTCGGTAAGCTGTACGCGGCACGCCCCTCCATCTCTGTTCATGCAGTTGGGTTCTTTCCGGATCCAGATCGACTCCTTGGCCTGCCTGGTTTTCCTATGTCCTTCTCTTTCCAAAATTTTGGCACCTGACCAATTTATGACATGATTTTGGAAAGAGAAGAACATCGGTAAACCAGGCAGGTCAAGGAGTCAATCTGGATCTGGAAAGAACCCAACTGCACTAACAGAGATGGAGGGGCGTACAGCTTACCGACAGCATATGACCATCTTTTGGTCATATGCTCAACATCATGTGACCACAAGCCTGATGAAGCTCGCCGTTCGCAACTAATTTAGGTACAATTTCAGGTTGTGTTATAGAATATTGTTTTAGTAAATGAAGTGTTTTCTGTTGACTGATAACGGATAAATATTTAGTTGTACTTTGAACTATAAAGCAATAAAGCAATATTTCTGTCTTTGTTACAAAACATCAATAACAAAAAGCACCTTATGGCCCATTTCCAGGATACACAACATGGGGAAAGCCAGTAACAGAAAAAGACTCCCCATTTGTGGATTTTTATGGACCTAGTTGGTTGCTGGAATTCTCTAGCTCTCGCCAGACAGATGAGAGCAAGAGAACCCAATATCCCACCGCAAGATTTAACACTGGATGCCATTCCTGCCACAACCCTCCCAGTTTGCCGGGCTTGGGACTGGCCAACAGTATGCTGGTGGAATGCAACAGAGATTATTGTAGATTATTGACTTCTAATGTTCTGATATACAGGCCAGAAATTTGATTGCATATGCTTGGAAAATTGCAGTTTTTGGAGATATATTACTGTCTTGTCTAAATAAGATATGCTTTTACTGCACAATCTAAGTTTAATGATTTTGTCTTATACCGAGGCACAAAATGCTATGTATGATATACTATATTGTAGTTAATTAAGTGCAGTAAGTAGCACCACTTACAGCAGCTAGATGTGCAATGAAAGTAAATTATTTTTCACATCCATGCACATGTAGGTGGCTTATGATGAGGAGCTGCGTGCCTATCTGAAAGCGACTGGTTTGACTGCATCTGATCTCGTGAAGCCAAAGCCGAAGAAGAAAGACCCTCGTGCATCTTCTTCACATCATTTGTTGCAGCAGCAGCAGCAGCAGCAGCATGCACGAGCTGCTGCAAATGGTTCGTCTCCTGCGACTGCACTGTCCAGCACAGGGCAGCAACTAGTGCAGTCGTTGATCGGCCTACAGCCACAACATAATGACGGCTTGGGAAATGTTTCTTCTGCTGCACAGGGTGGCACACCTGAAGGATGGACTGCCCAAGCCGCACAGCAGGTGAGGAATGTTTTTATTGGAAATTGAATGTGGTTTGCCACCATCCAAAGCACGTCTTAGTAGAAGACCAACCCTTAATGAACGTGACTCGGCAAATACAAATCAGTAATGACCAGTCATCTCATTTCAGTGTATCTGGAGTGTGTTAGAAATACAGTTCTGATGTTAGTGCCATGTTATTTATGTTAACCTGGTATAGAGTTAAAGGAACCATATCAACTTAAAGTGAATGGCTTTATGCTGTTATTTTGCAACTTGAATCCGGTTTTTACTCATTGTGGCATGGAGTTTACCATTAGGTGTTGGCAGCAGGTTTAAATTTGATAATTATATAGTACTATTCAATATAATTCACTCTTCATTATGTTGCTGCACAGCATAACTGCATTAGTAGAATTGCCGTCATTAGAATGGAGTATTTAGAATTGGTGTTTGTTATGTAATTGTGTTGCAGTTACTAGCGCAAATGGGTCTTGCCGGTCAGACACTGTTTGCAAACAGTGATGGTACAATCAGTGTCGATGGTAGCCTTCTAACTATACAAGGACGACCAGTACAGCTGGCTTCGCAGTGAGTATAGCTTAGTGTGTCATTTTATTTTTGTATGTTCGATGAAACTAAATTGTATCATACTTAGGTTATTCCCCATTTCCTCTTTCCGGCTTTGAGATTTTACCGATCGTAGAAATACAAAGTGAGTTACTGTTAGAAACATGTTTGCGTGTTCATATCAGACGTGTTTACATATGAAAATTCCAGGATGTACGTTTTGAATGGAATTTAATTGTTTATATGTAGACATTATATGTGATGATGAATTGATGATGTCATTAACTGATACCTATAGAACTACAACATAGTCACTAGTCACTCAGTGTGCAAAATATTTTCCACATCAATTTTTTTATTCCCAGAAATTAAACAGAGCATAACTTTAGAGACATGCGGTGAGTAATGCTGTCTTGTACTGTGTAATTTAGCTATACTGTATGCCGTCCGTACAGTGTGATACTGCATGTAGTTTGTACATCATAACTTCCTCAGAATTTTGCTGTGATAAACTGTGTGAAAGGCAGCTGCATCATGAAAATAGTTCAGTGAAATGTTTAGTTATATCGGCACAATACACAAATGTGACAGAACAGCCATATTGATGTATGAAATTGCCTCAACACATAATGTGCATTGTATGATATTCTGCAGCAAAAAATAGCGTTGTTCTCAAAATATGTTTACGTGAAAAAGTCTAAAAGTAATATTCATGATCAACTAGTGGCCACAAATGAAGGAAGTTTTACTCATTTGTATTTTATCAATGTGTTTAAGTTAAATGTTATTCATTGTGTACAAACCAAATCGCAATCTGCAGTTAACAGAAATGGAAAGTAAAGGCCTGCATTGCACTTTTTGTGTTAAAATTAAACATACTGGCACAATATAAGCTGTTAATTAACAGAATTAAAATACTAAAATTGCTTTATAACAAGTGGAACAACACTTGTTGCAGTATTACTTCAAAAATAATGTATTTGGTTATTTCACATTACTTTTACACCAGTTGTGATCAGCACAGTCAAATGTGATGTGAAATGTACACAGTGACCAAGCTCCAATGACGGCTGCTTCGTCTGAAGCTTCCGAGTCGGCCCGTGGATGGGCATGGCATCAGCCAGCTGTAACAACTGCCAGTAGTAGCTCGGAATCTGGCGCTGGTATGGTTGTATACCAGCTGTTAACGAATGGTTCGGCTGGCGATGGCAGCACAACGGCAGTTGGTGGCACACAGCAGTCAGTGCCCGTCTACTACGGTGTTGATGCCTACGGACAGCTGGTGCCAACAACAAAGTCGTCAGCGACGGTGTCGGCGAATGAGAGTCGGCTTCTGCAGGAGGTCACGAGCCTTCGTACAGCACTGGAGGAGAAGACTCGAGAAGCAGATGCTTTACGGTCACAGCTCGTTGAATTATGTGCTAACATCGAACGGTATCGAAGCAGTGGCAATGGTGAACAGTCTGTCAAGGCTGAAAAGCACAGTTCTCCCGCCAATGACGTCGCCGACGCGCCACCCGATGCTCTTGCAAGTGTCACATCGGCTGACAGCGAGTAGTGTCAAATAAGTCTTAATGTTGTTAAAAATAACAGCATTTAATATATCTTCTAAGGTCTGGATGAGGATTGCTTCAGATAAACATTACTGTTCAGCTGAGGTATAGTCCATTATGCCAGACAGTAAGCACAGACTGTGTCAAAAGACTGCTGTGGAACTCCAGTTTGATCAGTGCATAACATATATGATGTGCTGATCATGTTTGACATTGCCGTCGGCATTGTTGTGTTTTTCTGTATCTTGGCAAGTCGTAGTGGCATGCCACACACACTTAGTGTATCATTATCATTATTAGTAAGCAGCTATTTTTGCTGTATGTGTTGACCACAACATGAACACTGGTGAGTTGAAGTTTAGGAAGTTGATCATAAGTAGCAAAAAAGAGGTTTGTTTTTGTAATGGTAAAATTTGCCTTGCTTGTTCGTGTGCATTACCTCCAAAAATGCCTTCATGAAATCTTATGTGTTTCTTAAAGCATGATCGTGATTGTAAATATGGAAAATATTTATCTTCCCTGATTTGATGGTTTCGTGTTGCTTCTAGTAATGTTAGTTCAGTATAAGGGTTAATGTTGTTTTTAGTGGTGGTGAACTTGGTTATAAGGCAGATTAGTTTGCTCAGTTTGGCTGAATAGAAAGTGCGACATCGGTTACACGTGGTGCTGTACATTGCACTCATGTACTGATGTGCAGTTGGGATGTTAAATTCGTTATTATTTTAAATTTGAATTTCCGATCCAAAAATTTGAATCAAATTTGAACTTCATGACGTCATCAAACGAGTTTTAACTGTGTATTGTTAATGACCATAACTGTAGATCTAATTTGCATCACTGAATGACCACTGCCATTCCTCCCACCCCTCCCTTACCCACTGACTTAAGTGACACTGTGTTTTCAATGCCGTTAACCAATGGTCTGCCGCCATGGTAGACTTCATGTCATCTACTATTAACCTCTTTTGCACTTTTACAAATGAATATTGAATTTTCTGCATTCAAATTCGAGTACAAATAATTAAAAGGAAGCTCGAAATTCATTTAACGTCCCTAATGTGCAGTGCAGATGGACACTGATGTGTTCGTAGTTGTACAGTCGTCAGTACCTGGTAATTGTACTGTGTGAGTTAACATGCTCACTTAGTAGTGCAGCTGGTGACCATTTGTTTTGTTGGTGTTCGTGAGCTCAGTCGTGTATATGAAGTTGTTCACTGTGTTATCAAATGTTGTTTGCCTGTTGGGATGTTTAGTGAATATTATTGTCATCATTATTTTTATTAGTATTATTATTATTGACCCTTGGTAAATATAATCCAGAGGGAGTTTAGAAATTAAAAGAACATGTAAACAAGATTTATTCCATGCAGTCAGCAAGTGGCAAACTGTTGTGTCCTTCGCATATATTGCTAGAAGAATTGCAAGCTGTAGCGATCAACTGTGTTGCTAAATGCTAACAGAAGGTTCAAAACATTTCTTATTTTCCCGGCGTGCACTACACGTGCATAACTTGTTAATCTTGACTGTTGTGTGTTGTAGTTCTTTTGTGAAGAGTGTTGCCGCATGGTGTGCAGTTGATGGCAGTCAGTGGTTGATGATTCTTTTTGTTCGTGTAAATAGTAACATTTTCCCGTGCCATGTTTGTCTCTGTATCGTATGTCTATTTAATCATTGTTGTGTGTTTTGGTCGGTCAGTTGTTTTTTTTTATCGTCGTATTGCAATTTTAGCCGTACACCATTGTAACATTCATTTTAAACTGTCGTCTTCAAACAGCTGTGGCTTGTGCTGTGCTGTATACAGAGACATTGTTGGGAGTTGATATTCTCTACATTGAATTTGAATCCACAAGTGGTATTCATTTTGGGCCTGTGTTAGACACTTTACAAAAATTTTATTTGATTAGTCAACTGTTATTATATTTGAAATGTACTATGTCTCCGTTAATTAATCAGTTGATTTTCATGTGTCCGTCAGGCCAGATTGGGGGTCATGAGGTCAAAGGTCAGGGTCATGCTAGGCCAAAGATAGATTTAGAGGTCTGGTAGAGGTAACATTCTCGGTCCCGTTGGGTTGAGTAGGTTTTCTAGTAAATATGTGTTGATGTCCAGTCACACGCAAATCAGAAGGTTTTTTGCTAATTTACGTCTTTGGATGGTTATATGTCCTGGTGTACGTCTCCAAGCAACACGATTGTAGGCAGTTTTCAATGCTGTTAACTAAACCAACCATATGACGAACAGGTATCCCACATACACACAACCAGTTGATTGCCTTTTAAACAGTGTGGAACAGATTTTTCACAACCATTTGCTGTTCCTGAAACTTAACCAACAGTACCAATGCACTGAGACAGTTTATGTACGGATAAAAACAGTAGTCTAAAATATAACTGATTATAAATTTTATGAGTTGGCATTTTTAGCACTTAATCAGTTAGTTGAGCCAGCCGACCCAGGCCTTTCTTCACTAGTTAGTTAGTTAGTCAACGAAGCTGATTAAGGTGGCATAATGTCAAAGACTGCTAGGACACTTTACAAAACAAAAAAGAAGAAAAACGAAAGGACGTGCCAGCAGTAAAAAACAGTGTGTCAGACGCGGCGGAGCTATGGATAGCTCCGAACAAACAGTTCTGTCTTAAGCCGTCTCTTGAACGTCGACAGCGATGGAGACGAAGTGACATCGGCCGGCAGACTGTTCCACACGCGAGCCGCGGCCACCGGAAACGCGCGGTCTCTGACTGTTGACAGGCGCGTCACAGGCACGACGAGTGTACTCGTTGATGCCGAGCGAAGACACCGCCGGGCGTCGAGGTCCGCCACACACTGGAGGTCGTTGGCAAGGTACGACATAGCCAGGCCGTTCAGGCAGCGGTAAACGAGAACTGCCAGTTTGTAGTCGATCCGCTGACTCATCCTCAGCCAGTGCAGCTCACGAAGAAGTAGACCAGCCGGGCGGCGGCGTTCAACACGGACTGCAGCCGATCGATCTGGTATGCCGGTAGACCGACGAGTGTGGCACTGCCGTAATCGAGTCTTGACAAAACCAGCGACACGACCAAAGAGAGCACCGCCTGCCTGGGGACACAGCAGCGTATGCTGCGGATCCGTCGAAGAGCAGCAAAGCAGTTCGACACAGTCTTCGAGATGTGTGACACCGAATGTAACAGCCCACCCATCAATGGCCAGTGTACCAACTTCATATTATTCGATGTGGCACTGTAATTGCCTTTGCACTTTAAAGGGTTAATAATTGTTACAGTTTGTGATCCTGTTTGTTTTATATGCTCTCACACTACTGGTCCCATCAGCCATTTGGTTAAGCTTGGCTGGAAAGATGCCTCCAAGGAGACCTCTAGCGAGTTAGAGAGATAATGTCCACAAAAACTTGGTTAAGGAGCCAAGGTTTGACTGATTTTGTGTTTTGATATTGTGTTTCTTATTAGCTGTAACTGTAGCTGTCTTCACTGTTAAATATGTACAGATTATAACCTTCTGTGATGAAAGTGCCATGGTGTACACCAACCAACCAATTTTGTACACCAACTAACCAACCTCATTTTGTTTAACTTTAGGCTTTTACGCTTGTCCAAAGAGGACTTTATTTCCATAAAATTTTAACCGTTTTGATATTTTTAGCTCTGCAGCTGGCTTGCAACCAGCAGAGCTTATAGTATAGGTGACCGATGCCTGTCTGTCGTCAAACTTTGTTCATATCGCTACTCCTACAGTTTTTGCCGCACGATGCTATGCATAAGTGCGCCCTATGCCATCATGTGGTGTTTGTATGTCTGTCACATTTGTACATTCTGAGTAAACATATCTTCAATTTTTTTCACCATTGGGTAGCCACACCATTGGTAGCTGTACAACATGTGCATCTTACCAATATTCCTGTATGGTTCGGACTGCTGGGCGATATCTAAGACGGAAGCACGTAAGATCGATGCACTCGACCAATGGTGTCTGCGTATGATGCTTGGCATCAAATGGTACCAATTTGTACGGAATGATGATGTACGGAGGCTAACAAAGCAACCCGAACTCACTGCTATAATCCAGTCGTGCCGGCTTACCCTATTTGGGCATATTATGCGCATGGACGACAACGCAGATGCCAAAAGGATCCTGTTAGCCTCCCCTCCGGCAGACTGGAGAAGACGACTAAGTCGTCCCCGCATCACGTGGCTCAGCACCGTCCAACCGGATCTGAAACAACACCACCTTACGCTCCCCGAAGCATCAGATTTGGCTCAGAACCACCCTCTGTGGAGGATGATGTCGACGTATGACGCTACGCAATCTTAGAGTTGCATGCCAGAAACGACGACGACGATTGGGTAGCCACACCATTCTAGCTTTTCAATACCAAACGTCATGATGGCAATAGTCCGGCGGGAACCCCCCTAACGGGGGGATTGAATGCAGGTGGGGTAACTACAAATCGTGATTCTCGAGGAATAGCTGGCTATTGATTGATGACTGATAGAGTGCAAACAACAACTGCAAACTTCCACCGTGCAGTTTACCGCACAGACAGTGATGCATCAGTGCATCTAACCAGCATGGATGACCACGACAAAGAGAACATAACAGAATTTATTTGTACACAGTGGTAAATCTGCGGCAGAAGTAACTAATAACACTTGATGTATTGTACTATTGAAGCTAACTACTGTCAGACACGAAGCATCGTGCGGCCTCTCTGCGATAGCAGTGCTACGTGTTCTCTAGATTCTCATGAAACTTGGCACACACGATCTATTTGCCAGTATGCAAAAAGCTGGAACAGATTTTCGTAATTTTGATTATAAAATTTTGGCCAAATTTTTTAATTTATAAATTTTGACCTAGTCTCTGGAACAGCAGCAGGAGAGTTACCAAGGTGATAGGCCTCCTCTTGTTTGTTCATATTGTTTGTGGAGTAGACGATTTTAATTACATGTAGTATTATTGTGTGCGTGTGTTTTGTGTTGCCAGCTGATCACACGTGGATTGAGTTGCATTTAATGTCAGCGAGCAGTTACTGCTGACACGTGTGGCAATTAATTTCCGATCAGTTCTTCATTATTATACTTGCATTAGGTCGCTGAACATGTGATTAGTGTACATTTTCATCTCATGGCTTTGTGAATGGTGTAGAGTGGATTTACTCTTCATTTTTGAAAGTGTTTTTTTTTTCAGTCAGTATTTGCTGAAATTATTTCCTTATACATTATTTAAGACTTGTGGAGGTTATTTGTGAAAATTACTGGTATATTTTGGAAATACTTTGTAGATTTTATGCATATGGCCACATTATAGTATCGAAAAAACGCTGAATGACGACAGAATATACTGTGTATTCTGTCGTCATTCAGCATTTTTTCAATACTGTAATGTGGCCATATGCATCTAGGTTCTAGACTGTTGAAGTCATGTGCACCTTTTTTCAGTTTGTTGGTATGTCTGCATGTCAAAAAGTTGTAGTTGAATTTGGGGATGATGTGTGTCAGAATCCAGGATTTTTATGTCACCTACTGTGTGACCCAACAATCTGGCAACCAGGTTTTGACCTCCCTCGGCAACAGTGGTCTCTGCTGAACCGTTTTCGCACAGAACAGGGACAGTGCGGTGCCTGCAGAAGGAAATGGCGAGCGACTTACAGACACTGATCTGTGTCCTTGTGGCGAGACCCAGACGATGTCTCACATTGTCGAATCCTGTCCCCTGACAAAACTGAATGGCGGCTTATCTTGGTTACACTCTACGGATGAAGACGCTGTTTTGTGGCTGACCAGTTATGGCTCATGAAACGCATACGAGAAGAAGATCACTCATCAGTGTGCTCACGTACGATATTGATATAGCAATTCTGTCCGTTCGTCTGTACGTTGCGTTCCGGTATTCTATGGAAACGGCTTAACATATTGTCATAATTTCTTCAACACACAGTCGCTGAATCGTTCTTGTTTTATGAGTATCAAACATCTTCGCAAAATTCTGATTGGGTCACCCCCTCTGGGGGCATTAAATACAGGTGGGGTAAAAAAATCAATTTTCACCCAGTGAGTCGCTATGTCTCGCAAATGATACAAGATAGCGACATAATTACTATAGAAGGCGAATAGGAAACCACACCGGAGCTCACGAATGGTACCATTTTCAATGACCTTGAGTGACCCTTAACCTAGCTTTCAAGGTCACGGGATTACTATTGTTGCCCTCGATGTATTGTGTGCACAGCTGATGCGCGATCTGTTTGCGATAGCTAAGTTCTTGTTTTCAGTGTTTTAATATTGCAAAATTGGACTTGTCACTTTCTCAGAACGGAATTGTAGTCTCGGACTCACCCGATGCCCATGCCGTTCACTATATCATGGATGCACTGAAACTTTCTGGGAACTTTTTTTAGTTAGTTTTGGCGGAGGTTTGCACTCTGTAAGTGTTCTCTAGTTACAGAACATTGCTGTAGCTCCTGTCTGTTTTGTTGTTTCACAAACATATCTCAACCTTCACATTTTTACACTGAATTCTAGCTTGTGTTTCCATGTAAACTTTATTTGCATCGCTGTACAGCATGAGATTACTGTTGTTTCGTTGGCAGCAGTTCATCCATCGTACTTGTGCTAACTAAACTTCCTTGTGAGTTATTAATATATTGAGTACCGGTACTTTTTTACTGTTGACCATTAGAGGTGCAGACATGTTACACTCCAGCTGTCTAGATGTACCTTGCTGAATTGATGGGCTTGTACAGTATTTGAAGTTTAGACACTGTGCCTCAAAAAACCGGACCCGTGTAGCATTTCAAATAACTCCTGACAAGTCTGATCCCTTATCAGTAATTTGTGGTATAAAGAATAACTTATTTAATGTTCACTTAATTACATATAATTTGTCATGAATCATGATAAAAACAAGTAGCTCTGCAGTTGCAGAGAGGCCACGCGATGCTTTGTGTCCGTCAGTAGTTAGCATCAGCAGTGTAATACCTTGAGCGCAGTCTTTTATTATTGTTACTTAGGTTTCAAGTTAAATCACTGAGTGCAATTAAATGCTGTTCTGTTGTCTTTGGCATAATGTTGAAACTTCTTGTCATAAACATTTTGTCATCGCCAGTCGCAGCATTGACAGCACACAGTTACTCCAGATATATGCTCAGAATCGTGATTTCTGCATACCCCACCTGCATTCAACACCCCTGTTGGAATATTGCCATGACGTTTGGTATGGAAAAACTAGAATGATGTTGCTACCTGATGGACACATTTATTCGTGTCTACAGAATCCACGAACGTGACAGACGGACACACGTACGGACATCGCATGATGGCATAGCATCACGCGGCAAAAAGGAAACCAATTAGAATTATAAGAACAGCAGTCATAGCAACGTTATTGAAGAGAGACATATAAGTGCATAACATCACACTTTGATTAAACATTTTTATTCTCTTAATAGTTTTTTGTGACTTACGATGTATTTACTGCTAATGTCCCCCATGTGAAATGGCTAAACTCTGTATGGCTGGTGCTAAATTGTATTATTTCCTCTAAGCTGTGAAAACCAACCCGTTCATGAACTGTGCGCTAGCCTCGTCTGGCTGCCACGGACAAACGTCACTGTTTCTGTGTTTTCAACATTTTGCAAAAGTGCAAGTGCTGGTAAGTAAAGATTTTAAACTGTTGACATTGGACCAGATTTGTTGGAGTTATTTGAAAGTATAACGGGGTCCAGTTTTTTGTGACACTCTGTAGTTTGTGTAATGCCTGTTTGTTTTTCATGGTACTGTTTGTTCGAGTAAATGTAACAGTGAGTTTGTCGAGTTCAGAGAAGATCTTTGCACTTTGTAACTGTACTGTTGATACCGTTGCATATTGTGTAGCTGTGTTGCTTGCGTTATGGTATGTGTAGTGGTTGACTTCTGTACAGTTTGTCACAGTGCAGCCGTTTATTTGATTTCTCCTGTTGCCTCATTTCCATTCTGATCGCACTTTATTTTCGTTGTTTCTTAACAATCTTCCTTTTTCTCCACAGCCCGTGTGACATCTGTAGGCAGTCTGAAATAATATTTTGTGACCCTCTTTGTACAGTTTTATTTTATCTGAGATATGTGATGATTTTTTTTTACAAATTGCCTGGCTGCATTTGACTCTTATTGTCAGTGTGACTGTTATTCCTCAGATTGTTGAGAATTACAGCACTGCAGTCCATTCAGTGTAAGGAACGATATTGCCTGCTGGACCTTCAAATTACCTCATTCTATTATCTTCACTGTTTATAGCTTCGTTACTGTTATTTCAGTGTACAATGAAAACTTTGCATTGGCAGCCTTTTGCATTGTAACAATAAAAATAATGTAACTACATACAGTGTATAGTTTAATGGACATCACTGACTGGGTGTACAGAGCTGTTTAGCTGTAATAACATGAAGACAGTGCTGAATTGATGAGATGTCATTTGCCGTCTTAAGTGTTAATAATGCGTTGTGCTTTTTATACAGTAAGACCCATCTGCCAAGTTTAGTTAGATTTAATACCAATATTTTGTCCAGAAAAGCTGAATACACAGAAGTATCATTAATAACATAATAATATATTATTCACTATTGCTGTATGATATTTACAGTATTAAATTTTAGTTTGTTGTCCACAAACATGCACAATTTCATGTGAATTCTTATGTCTTTTATTATGAGGCATCCATAGAAGGCCACACTACCAATTGCACTCGTACATCTCACTCCAGAATGGAGTGTTTTTAAAATCTCGGTTAGTAAAAATACTTCCCACGACATGCGTAACTGGTGGAACAGTTTTGATGTCAAAAAGTTCAAGTTCATGAGGTATGAACAAGTTCGGACACAGAAAGCGTGTGTCAACTGCAACGTCAGCAGAAATTTACCCAGGACGCTTGTAGCCCACTAGTGCTTCAATACTGCAGTTGAGCCAATACACTCATGCAATACTGAACCCAGTAAAAACTTGTGCCGTGGCCGTATACGTTGGGAAGTTGACACATTTTATGTATTTCTAGAGCTTTTTTGTTCTCAAGGTAAGGACAGGCACTGAATGGACAGACAGATGGGGTGCAATATGTAATGTGGCGTCATAGAAGGAGGGCTGCATAACAGGTTAAACCATTACCAGTAGTAGGCCTATTTATCAGCTGATGTCGACGGCTAAATATCTGCAGCTAGTGTTACTGTTTAAAAGCTTACGATTCAGCAGCAGCACACTGCAGGATGTGTATAACGATGATTTATTGTATTGTGTGTTTTGGCATAAATAGCGAACGGCTGCGGCCGCCTGGACTCGATAGCCAGGCCGAAACAAACTTGTACAACATTTGCAGCTGAAATGAAATAAACAAGCTCATGTCTACAGGTTCATAAATGATAAAAAAATATAACAAGTGCGTCGGCAAGACGCTTATATGACAAACACCAGGGGTGCAGTTAAACTGTGTGCAACATCATCGCCCTGGTGGGAAATTTTGCAAAAAAAATCACGTTATTATTTAGGACATTTTTATTCAGTGACATTTTTATAGTAAATTTTGCAACAATAGCTTTGTATCCAAAGTCCATTTCACGTAGCACTTGAATGCACATTTTGTCTTCATATGATATTATACCAACAGTGCTAAAACCCCCGTCACACCAGCCACGTTCCCACTACGTCCTCCAAAAATTTGGTGGACGCAGTAAGAACTTTGTGCAACGTAGTAGGAACGCAGTAGAAACCGATAAGGACGTGATATGGTCTCCATGGACGTGGAGGACGTGGTCGAACTTTGGACATGTTCAAAAAACGTAGTGAGGACGTGGTCGAATCAGGACGCAGTAAGAACTTAATAAAGACGTAGTAACGACGGCATTGACGTACTGACGACGTAACTAAAACCTAGTAGGGACTTCATTGACGTAGTACAAGCGTGGCTCGGACGGGAAAGATTGCGTGGCGTTCTCCCTGCGTCGTCACTGGGTTGTCAGTGCGTTCTTGCTACGTCAATGGAGTTCTCTAACGAGCTCTCCACGCTTGTGCTGTGACCATGGTACGCCCGCGCCATGTTGTAGAAGACCGCATTACGTTGTTTGTACGTCCTTTCGGAGCTTACCACGTCTATGGCACGTTTGTAGGAGGTTCTCTCCGCGCCTATGTCACGTTCAAAAAATTTAGTACAAATACTGGATCCAATTCCTCACACCATCACTTATTATTGACAATGGATATGAACACATGGAATCAGGAACTTCTGTAATTTGTTGTGCTTCAAGGACAAGAGGCTCTACTTGATGCACAAGCTGCACTAAGAAGGAGAAGAAGGAGGGATAGAAGACAACTTAGATCTTGCTGGGTCCGTCCTTGGCTTTCTGCTGAAAGAAGACTAAAGTTGGGCCATTATGACCGACTGATGGCAGAGTTAAGAATGGAAGATCAACACTCGTTCTTAAATTTCCTGATGATGCCACTTCAGATGTTTGACGAACTGCTGAAGAGAGTTGGTCCTAGATGTCACAAGACGGACACCCACTACAGGAAAGCACTGGAACCAGGCCTGAAACTTGCTATCACTATACGGCACTTAGTATCTGGTGACAAGTATCCAACCCAGCGCGTGGTGCAGTATTTATAAGGACCGGATGGACGCAGTGAGAACGCGGTAAGCGCGTGTTAAGCACGTGGTGCGATCTGATTGGTCATAGTCAGAACGTAGTAAGAGCGCATTGGACGTGGTGCGCGCGTGATAATGCACGTAATAAGAAATTAGCGGGAACGTGTTAGACGTAGTAAGAACCTGACAGAGACGTGTTAGGCGCAGTGAGAACCTAGCCTGGATGTAGTAAAAACGTAGTATGAATTTAAAAACTGCACATTTTTCTTTTTTGACCACAACCGCACTGCGTTCATCGACATTTTCAGGACGCACTGCGGTCTTCGTCTGGTGTGATGGGGGCCTAACAACAGTGAAGTTAGATAAAACACAGCACAAAACGTAATTTATAACGATATCACTGTTCTGCTGGTATTGGACATTGGCAAAGATTCTGCAGCAAGGAACTGGATTTTAATAAATGTGTAAAAACTGTAAAAAGCATGGACGTTATCTCTATGTGTTATTACTGACTGTCAACCTGCAAAAATTGTATTCTGTATTTCAGGTTTTGCCATTTCTACGCAGCAGATCAACAGAATTTTATAAAATTTTCATTTCTAACGCACACATCCCTTGCAAATAATCGTGGAAAATTTCGCACTGAAACAATAAGCCGTTTCTGAGAAATTGCAGTTTTCTATGTTGGACTTTTTTTAGCCGCACCCTGTATGATCCTACGACCCAGCGTTTAGCCACAGTACACGAAAGTGACCAACCAATGACGTGACGACACGGTCTATCCCATAATTCGCCTCTCTGGCTGTAGTAAGTGAGGCGCACAATGATAATTATCGTGAACGGAGCCACGACAAAAGTCTGCCATTGGCTTGCCCAGTTTTCTAGTTGCGCCACTGCTCATTAGTCTCGATGTGGAACGCGGATACGCAGTGGTTTTAACCACTGCGTTGTACTAATTAACATTTTGGTACAGCGAGGATGGGCCGAGGGCTCCCGCCCCGCCCAGTCCCATAATCGCTGTACCAAATGTAACAGCCCACCCATCAACGGCCAGTGTACCAACTTTATATTATTCCATGTGGCACTATAATTGCCTTTGCACTGTAAAGGGTTAAAACAGGCAACGACACGGTCAGTATTGAGCCACTGTCGACGAATGACAGAATTCCTCACTGACAACCACGTGCAGCGCTGTAATGACGACCGGAACGTAGGCCTAGATTATTGGCGGGAACAGTTTCAGACAATCTCTGAAGACGTTTCTGTTCGCAACGTACTGATGCATTCAGCGCATTAGAGGTTTCACGTCGATGCGCTATATAAATCGACTTTTTATTTACTTACTTACTTACTAGTTTTGATGCCGTCAGTGAGAGAGACGTGACACGCACGCCTACGAGTGTTGCGAAGAAAATATCCGCTGGGTTAGTTCGACGGCGGCGGTCCGGTGTAAAACGGCGGCGGCGTTACGTGAGCCGCCGCCTCGCTCGAGCCGCGTGACGTGGGTGAAACAGCATGGTTGCGATATGTCGGCCTTGCTGACGACTGGTCGACACTTTGCACCTCGTCGCCGCACGCCGCTTCTCCCGTCGGCTGCTGTGTCTAACCATTACACGCCCACCAACAACAGTTAAGTAGCGAAAATTCGGTGAAGGTACAATACAATACAATTTATTGAAAGCAGCAACAAACGTGCATGCCAGAAATAGACTTGTAAATGTGACAGTAGTTAGTACTAAGTAATAATAATGCAAAAAAAATAAAAGCGAATGTTAAACTTGATAAAAAAAAAGTGTCCACTCTTCTACGTCATCTTCTCACGCTCATCATTCTGATGCTCTCTCGTATCGTACCGCCTGCCAAGAACACTCCTACCTAACTCGTACCCCATCTCCTATCTTCTTACTCCTTACTCGCCCGCGCACTCTGCACTGTCGTAGTTTCTTTCTTCTTGCTTTTCTTCTTCTCTCTGGCGAT
>Ga0209149_1000373_pt1 | contig 18645 bp, 11 predicted proteins | sample WorMetTyACAVOLI2_FD_187423 | JGI IMG/M metagenome (GOLD analysis project Ga0209149, IMG submission 187423) | Marine gutless worms symbiont microbial communities from Max Planck institute for Marine Microbiology, Germany - Olavius algarvensis... ... | reverse complement strand
AAAGAATATTTAATTACTGCAACGTATTAATGTTAGTTGAAGTTAAAGTTCGCGATCGAATAGCGGTGGTTATCTCAGAGATTATAGGCCGCAGTGGACGCCATTTTTTAGCCCGTTTCCTGTGGTGACATAGTTCTCGCGAGATCTCGCTCGGTGTGCGATTGGAAATGGCCGCACTCTGGAGTGCGAATAATCAGTCACAGTCATAATGTTATCATCGTACATCTTCCTTGTTTCAGCTTAATTGTCACCTTCATGCAAAATATATGATTTTATTAAACATAAATCTTCATTTTAAGCCATATATTTTTCAAGGTTGAATTCCCCTTTGACCCTTTATGGGCATGTGAAAACTGCAGAACAACGAACCATTATACAGCAATACAGTGATTGGTACATTGGCCGTTGACGGGTGGGCTGTTATCTTTAGTACAGCGAGGAGGGGCCTGGGCAGGCTGGGCCCCGCTCAGTCCCCTCCTCGCTGTACCAAATGTAACAGCCCACCCGTCAACGGCCAGTGTACCAATCACTGTATTGCTGTATGATGGTCCACTGCTGTGCCGTTTTAGTGTGGCGATTAAGGGGTTAATACAGCCACGATGCCAATGTCCATCTCTTGCAGTTTAAAATGTACCAACTTCACATTATTGGATGTGGGACTATAATTGCCTGTGCACCCTAAAGGGTTAACTGGTTTCACAGGTGACAGACAAACAAATGAATGAACAAACAGACATTGCCAGCACATGAAGCTTAACCCTTTAATCACCACATTAAAACCGCAGAGAAACGGACCATCATATAGCAGTACAGTGATTGCTACAACGGCCAGTGTACCAACTAAGTATTATTCGATGTGACACTATAATTGCCTTTGGAGTCTAAAGGATTAATAAGTGTTAAATATTGAAATATTTTTATGTACATGATTGCTGTTGTAGATCATTATACCATTCTTCAGTATCTTTGTCAAGGATATCTACGTACTGAACGAAGGCTGTCTAAACAGGTCATTGTCATTCTTCTATTAACTGCTCGGCATCCGATATTTCTTTTTTACCAATCACTGAATTGAATACGTGTATTAGCGCATTAGAGGCACTTCGCGACAATGCGCTATACAAATCCACGTACTTTACTTTATTTAGTGTGAATTGTACATTCTACTTATACAATATTGTTGATGTGTACTGGATTTCTGCTTTTTTATTCGGGAGTGAGGCCACGACACAGTGTGAACTAGGGATTTGCGAAGCTTCGAGATTCGATTCGAATCGGACGTCCCGATTCGATTCGAAAGTGACGGGTTGATTCGAAAATTTTAAATCGCCGCGCCTGCCACGTTTGCTGTCGTACCATAAACAACACCAACTGTTCAACGACAAATTTCAATCGTTTCGGCATTGCTACTGAGATTTATATTGAGTTTAATTAATTCATGTACTTGTAGTTAGAGCATGCACACTACTGCTAGTAGCCTACTAGCGATCGCGCACTATTTTTAAATTTTTTTATATGGCTATCAACAAAAATTTAATATTGAAGCTGTAAACGACTATCCGCCGATTTGATTCGTGATTCGAATTCGAATGTAGCTGTCAATTAGATTCGAGATTCAATTCGAACGGAAATTTCCGATTCGCACGTCTCTAGTGTGAACTGTTTTTAACTGTGCTGAATAGAAATATTCTTACTTACTTGCTTACTTGCTATCTTCATGGCAATATGACACCGTACTGAAGACGTTCAGACTGAGCCGTGTTGTGTTCACTGAGTCAAATCAATGCTCTGTACAACCACGATGTCATCTGTTTGACATTATAGACTGTGAAAAGTTCCACGGTAGCATTTTCGGTATAGCATCACTCAAATCAGTACATTTTGATAGAAAGAAAATCAACCAACGTTCGGGCGATGAGCGGGAGCCTGCTTTTTTGTTCCAGTGCATTTCCGCACTAGTGCAGTGATGTAACGAGTGTCTACAAATAATAATATTAATAAAAATAATAATAATAATAATAATAACTTGGTGAGACTATATATCTGACATGTGAATTTGAATCACGTCGTTGTCAACCGTCCAGATCTACATCAGTAGAACTCGTGTCACATTAAACTCGACATTTATAATCATAATAATAACAGTAATAATTATCGCAGACTCATGTTGATGCATAATTGATCTAGCAGTTTCGTCTGTCCATCTGTACACTGTCTGTCTGTCACATTCTAGTATTATATCAAAATGGCTGAACACATCATCATACTTTCTTCAACACGTGGTAGGCCAATCATTGTAGTTTTCCCAATACTGAACATCTTTGCCAAATTCCAATGGGGTCAACCCCTACATTGAATACTGGTGGGGTATATAAATTTTGCTGTTTTTGACTATAACTATAAATAACTTTGACATCATTGGCAACTTGAACTTGAAAGTGGAAGTTGAACTTGCCATCTATGCCAGCTGTGTTGTGAGTCTACTGATGGTGGTGGGGGCTTATTGTGTTGTTACTTTGTTTGCACAGCTGATGCATGATCTGTCAGCGATAGCTGAGTTTCTTGTTTTAAAGTATTGTTGGTATTTAAATATTGTCTGTTTGGTATTGCAGGCTGCCAAGTGGTCATATCAACTTTGAGGTTGGCATTGTGTTGTGTTTGTTGTCACATGTTGTGTTAAAAAATAACATATTGGATGACTTGAGACATATGAAATATGGACATGGAGGCGCATGATGAAAGTACTGTGGACCGAGCATAAAACAAATGAAGAGATACTGCAGATAATTGAGACAGAAAGATAAATAATGGACACTGTTAGAAGTCGACAGAAGAGATGGCTAAGTCACATCCTGAGACATGACTCATTACTGAGAATAACGTTAGAAGGACAAATGCAGGGAAGAAGGCTTACAGGAGACCAATTGAACAATGTTCTTGGATTGGCTACTGAAATATTAGTTACGAAGAACTAAAGATGCTCGCCCAGGACAGATCAAGATGGAGTCAATGAAGAAACTTGCCATATTATGGCAGAACACTGCAGACATTGTATTAATTAATATTAACTGTCAATGCATCTTAGGACCTTTGATACAGAAATGAGCATTACATCTTCAGTGCTTCGACACTGTTTAGTTTGACAGGCATCTTTACTATAACTGTATGTTGTAGAGAAGACCTTTTGGGGGCCTGGATCTGACTTGATGTGTCTTGAGTAAAGTTGCCGGCTTAACAGAAACCAAAAGTAGTAGTAGTAGTAGTAGTAGCAGCAGTAGTACAGCAACAGCAGCTGTTCAATGGACAAGCCGTGTGAGCCGGCACCAGAACTCTCAGAAACAACCAAATGTACCATCCTCATTGTCCTCAAATTTCTTACAAGCTCTCCCAACCTTCTCTCTTAGGCCTCCCAGTCTAAATCTAGGCTGTAATACTAGGAAGAACCCGGGGGAAACGGCTGAAATAAACGTGAAGAACCGGAGGATAAGAACCCACACATGCTTTAGACTCAGCTAATGGATTTGATGAGGCCTTCGTGGTTAATCACTCGTCCCCTGTCACTCACGCCTCGTCACCGTCTGACCACTAGCTGGCTGCAGCCGCCATGTAGAGAAGAGCAAGAGTAAGTCGAGCCGTGCAGCCTAAGGTATTTTACACTGGATACCCTTCCTGCCGCAACTGTCCCTATTTCATGGCTTGGTGGCTGACTTAGGATGTGCTGGATTGCATATCCTGAGACTAGGCTTCTAGCAGCAGCAATAACGACTGTAAAATGTGTGTAATTGTTCCAGTAGTGTAGCAACGTTTATCGTGTTGTCTTCTATCACACATGTTTTACTGTTTGCATTGTCTGGAATTTACTCCCTCATACAATCGCCGATGATCTGAAAATCTCTGCACCAGTTTTTAAATTTGGACTTAAAACATTCCTCTACAGAAGGTCCTATCAGTAACCACTCCGTGACCTTAATTGTACCTGCGATTTAAGCAATAGGCCGACATACGGCGTGTTTTTAAATTTGTTTACTTACTTACTTACGTATAAAGACACATTATTGCAACTGTAGCTGATGACATTAACAACGTTGTAGTGTTATTTTAGTCGTCGGCAGTGTCACTTTTCTTGTGAATGGTGACTGATTAATGTGTTTTTTTGCAGAAATTTTGGCACTTGGCAAAACAAATAAATGAATTCATCTCCTGGAAACAGTTAGAGGTAGCTGTTGTTGATGTAATCTAAGTATGTTAGAAGTTGGGTTGGTGCCTCGGCCAGTCCTCCAAATCTATCTTTGGCTCTTCGACCTTGTATGACCTTGACCTTTGAATTCCTGACCTCCAAAGTTGATGGCTTCATCGGCTTGCCCTGTGGACCACTTGTGCCAATTGGCATCAAAATCGGTTCATTTATTTTCAAAGTATTGTGTTGACAAGTTTGGTAACAAACGGACAGGTGAATGCATTGCAGACCCGTCTTTTGCCAGTGCGGGGCCACTGGCACCTGCCGGCCTGCGGGCCCCGCATCTCATTCCACCCTTCCCCCTCCTCTTCCCTCTCCTCCCCTCCCCTCTCTTCCCTTACCTTCCTTCCCCTCCCGCCACCTCCCTTCCTTTACCTTCCCCTGTCCTCCCTCCACTTAGAAGTAGGCCGCCTTAAATCCAGCTAGGGAGTCTGGGGGAGCACTGTAAGCTCCCCAAGTGGGGTCTGGGGCGGAGCTCAGCCGTAATCGAATTTGGTGCATATTAGCCTTAAAATCTGACATCTGGTGGCAACAATTTTAATGATTTTCGTGAGAATCAACTGACCAAATTTCGTGCAGTTTAAACAGTAAAGGCAAATCGGGACCAAAATTTTTCACCACCTGGATGTATTAGGTCCTGGGCTGTCATGACAATCATCGATGGCTGAGACGAGTCCATGACTCGTGACATCATCTAATTACAAATCCAGTACCGAGTGACAACAAGTAATCCAGTATCACAAACAGCTGTCAGACACTCAGACTGTCAAACACGAGCAGTTACAAACAAATTGAAAATTTATAGTTTCAAGCATTCTGACTTCGTAGTCGACGTGTTGACATTTAGAGTCTTAAGTATCAACAATGAAATATCATGCAGGGTGCATGATTCTGTCTTTTGCAACGATCAGCTGCTGGAGCACAGGGCCCCTTAGAGGCATGGGGCGCCTGTTACAGTGCCATAGTGCCACCCACTAAAGACGGGCTTGGGCGAATGGACAGGCTGAGAACGTAATGCCTTTCCCTGCCAGTCTAGTTTGGTGGAGAGATAAACAAAAGTAACTGGTTAATTTGTATGTCTCTGAGTGAACTATGTTGCATTTACTGGCCGAGGTAGCTGCCAGTGATGTGGTCACCATTACTGTTTGTTTGCATGTTAGTTGATCGTTTTTCATTTGTTAGTTATCTTTATGTTTTGAAAGAAATGTTTGTATTCCGTAAGTACTGTAGGTAGTATTGGCTCTGTCACACTGCTAGTAGCTGCGAATCACAAATTTAATGTTAAATCGAGTCACGGTTAGAAGTCACAATTTGAATCAAACGTTGATGCCTAGTGACTGTAGCAGTTCAGTTATGTCACAGAACAGTACCGGTAACAGGCACAGCTGCGGTGTAAGACACAGCAGGCATAACCGCCCCTGGAATTTACACATTTTGGTCTTTCATCGAAGCAAATCGGACTATTTGCTGTGGAGTGACGGCCAAAAAAATGATGTCAGCATTTTGTGAACTTGACCTCAATCTTCGACCTTTCAAACTCCAACATGCAGCGGGGCAGTAGAGGGGCCATCAAGGAACATTTTGATCTTTCTAGGAGTAGTTTGGACTATTTGCAGCAGAGTTTTGGCATTTTTGCATCCTTGACCTTTGACCTTTAATGTAAAAATGTAATAGGACATCAGAGGGGCGGCTGTGGAACATTTTGTTCTTCTTACTTGAAATAAATCAAACATTTTGGGGGACAGCACCACAGACAGACCGAGAGACCGACGTGTTGCACTCACCATCAGTACCCCTTGCTGGTAGTAACTGGGGGAGTGGACAGACAACCAGTAGCAGTGCATGCATTTGCACAAACACGCCTCTCTGCTGGGTGGTCTTGAGGAATGAGAATGTGTATAGCGCGCAAGCCGCTCGGAGTAGTTGAGGTGCGCGTCACTCTAGACACACCCCCTAAGTTCATCATGTGAATGGAGGCACACAACGCAGAGTCCCTTACAGGAATAGTTAATAAGGGAAATGGCTGATAGACCAACAGAGGCCAGGGCCTACGTGGCTTATAATACAGCCCCGCCCTTGTCCAAGCTCCCAGCATACACTGGAGTCTCTCAGGGGATGGCCTTATAGACCCAACCGGCGGTCTCGGCCTACGGGGTCGATCAAGCCCTGCCCATCATTCGTATGATACAAAACCGGGGTCGAGTAGAAATTTCTTTTAATTATTACTCTCTGATAGTCATGTGTCGTCAGGATCAAAAACCAACATTGTGGACACTGTAATTTGCTGTAAATGGTCGCATGTGTGTGTGTTGATTCAAAATCTGTTGAACCACGTTGCCTTTTACTAATCGAATTGAAAATTGTTTTTGGACCTATTTTTAATTGAGCATTCGTTTAGCAGTTTGTATCATCATGTTTCACTGTTTGTGAACTGTCTTTGCAACTAATTGGCGTCAAAAGTCGATGGAGGCATAACTGGAAGTCGGCTCAGGTGGTCAATTTTTACTTAGTGTGTGACCCCACAATCTGGCAACCGGGTTTCAACCTCCCTCGGCAACAGTGGTCTCTGCTGAACCGTTTTCGCACGGAACAGGGACACTGCAGTGCCTGCAGAAGGAAATGGCGACTTACAGACACTGATCTGTGTCCTTGTGTCGAGACCCAGACGATGTCTCACATTGTCGAATCCTGTGCTCTGACAAAACAGAATGGCGACTTATCTCGGCTACAGTCTGCGGATGAAGATACTGTTTCGTGGCTGACTAGTTATGGTTCATGACACGCATACGAGAAGAAAGAAGACTGTCTGTGGAGAGACCCAGACGATGTCTCACGTTGTCGAATCCTGTCCTGTGACAAAGCTGAATGGCGGCTTATCACGGCTACACTATGCAGATGAAAATGCTGTTTCTTGGCTGACCAATTATGGTTCATGACACACATATGAAAACAGCGACTATCTGTAGAAGATATATTTGTTATTGTTGATGTGGTGCAGTGTCCGTTTGATCGATGTTCAATAGTTCTCAACTACCTGCTGACGAACGTTGTCCTGACCGACAACTGTGAGTGATTGCTATGTGTAGTGTCTTATTCACCTAACACTGTCCAGAATCGTGAAGTAGCGATCTCAATGATGCATAGAAATGACTGAAACCTGTCAATAATCTGAAATATTCTCTGCGTAAATGTACACGTGACTTGCGCTCGAAAGCACCCACTGCTGACAGTTGAATGTTGTTATTATGCTGAGTGTGGACAATGTATTCAAGCCAAACCTGAGGTATCGGTGTGGCTCAGACTTTTCAATTTTTGCTGTCACTGCACTGAAGGTGACAGCTGACTCAGTTTGATATATTTGTAAGATTGCAGATTGCATCGTTTTTAAGTGCCTCACTTTACGTTAGTAAAAGAGGCGCTTATTGAGATAGGCTGTGTGTGACGTCGTTGGTCGTTGATCGTTGGTTGGTTGGTTGTCACGCGCGTGCACTGTGGCCAAACGGTGCATCCTAGGCCTATAGTTACTATGGAACACTAATAGGAAACCCTACCCCAGGAATTCAATGGTACAACTTTCGACCCCCTGGGGTGACCCCTAACTGGGGAATGGGCCCCCCGTGAGGCGCTTTTTGTCAAATTACTTTGACCTCTTGTTAAAAAAAAAGAAGAGGAAGGGAAATATTGAAAAAACTGTTGATGTGCTACAGTATTGTGTACTATTACAATGGTGCACAAAGATACGAGCAGTTCTTACAGGTCGGTCGACTGTATCGGGCTTTGATCTTGCTCGGTTTAGCTCTCCATGTGGTAGACTAAGCTGGCTACCCGTCAGCTTTTACTGCACGTTAAGTACACACTATCGTATCGTATCCGTCTTCCAAGCGCCTCTGTCTTCGGTCTTCATGGTGCTATATATGTTAAATTTTTTTGCTTACATCCTTCTCTTTATCTTTTAGTGAGCTGAGCCTGGTGGGATTGGCCCTTGACATGGTTGACTGACCATCGACCTTCAGTGCTATGACACTGTTGGTTGGGTCATGTAACCCGTAAAATTGTCTCCGAAATGACCTATAATGTGTTGAGTTAGACACTAAAACCTACTCTACCATTGAAAAAGAGAAATTTGTTAAATCTGTGTTTGTAGCATTGGCTTTGGCTTCGTACGAATGTGAGCCGCCTGACAGCAGCTACGAGAAGCATCATTACAAACAGCTAAAGTGAGTGCTTCATGCATATTCATCTGTGTTATCATATCAGTCTTAATCTCTGTCTGTCTGACACTGCTTTCAGGGCATCAGGAAGGAGCACATGCCTGTAAAAATACCACTGCAGCTGTCTCATAAAGCGCGGTACACACTGGCGACAAGTCGACTGTTGACGAAACCGGCGACAAACTTGACTCACCGATATGGTCGTCTTTGTTGCTGACACGGTCTACTTCATTGCTGATACGGTCGTCTTTGTTGCTTATACGGTCGACTTTGTCGCCGGTTTTGGTGACAAATCGGCAACAACTTGAATTCGACAGCTTGTCGCCTTCGAGATTGTCGCCAACTCGGTTGACTTTGTCGCCAAAATGTCGAACGTCCTTTTGACTTTGTCACGGATGTGTACAGGGCCAAAGTCGACCTTATTGAATTCGACTTTAAAGCCTGGTACACACTCCTGGGAGATGTGGGTAAAGTGGCTAACACAGGCAAACCTACAAAATGTCTGTTGAACCGGTTGCTGTCTAGTGTCTATCACAGTACGTTGCTAATGCAGCACTGTTTGTCTGGATTAAAGGAAATATTATCAGAGCTGTCTGTGGTATTCATTTATTTATTATGAAAATCGTACACAAAGTGCAGAGAAATAGAAAATAAAAACAAAAAGTAGAAATACTAAAGCTAATCCATGTATATGTTTCGTCGTTACACACCGTGTAGTATGTGTCAGTTCAGAAGCAGAAAATATCCTACCGTCAGAGAACTGAAGAACAGATGAACCTTCATGAATATTCATGATATCCAATAATGACTGAGCTGCACACCAATCACTGTCAGCAACCTGATCATAGAAGTGTGACAGAAACCTTGCTTTTTGGAGACTAATTCTCCCTTAACAAACTCATTGAATAAGAATGCAGAAACACAGCATTTCTAACAGTAGATGAGTTACCAAAGCCAGCCATGATACCAAACCTAGCGACAGTAGTGTCTACCATTATAGTGGTGCGTAATGGCGCGAGCAGTTCTTACAGGTCGGCCGGCTGGATCCGGCTTCGATCTTGTTAGCTTTAGCTCTCTGTCTTCCGACCAGCTCTGTATCTTCAGTCTTTATGGCAGGGTTCAAAAACCCAGGTAAAACCCAACCGGTGGGTTTCATTGGGTTTTTGCGGGTTTTTTTAAAATTTCTATGTGCAGTGCTAGATGATACTCACATCAAATGAATGTGTAAGGGAAAATATTAACTGCACTTTTATTATAATTTCTCTAAAGCTTTAAACTTAATAAAATCTTTAGTTATTAGCAGCATGAGAAACGAAACTGGATTAAATTTGGGGTGGGTTTTTTTGTCGGTTTTTTAGGTGGGTTTACCCAAAAAAAACCCTACTCGTGTTTTTGAACCCTGCTTTATGGTGTTATGTACCTGGTATATTTAAACTTTTTTGTTACATTCTATACTTTAACTTTCAGTGAGCTGAGGAACCTGGTGTTGGTTGGATTATCTGACCCATAAGATCGTCCCCGCAATGACCTGTAAGTGTCGAGTTGAATGGTATAGCATAGCGCTGCTGGTGCTTTGAGTTGTGATCGGTTATGACACACACCACGTGATGTCAAACAATTGTGAAACCAGAAAGACGCAGTGTATCCAAGAGGCATGCACAGTTGACTAACTTCAGCCCCAATGCCAACCGGCAGCGCTTTAACCCGGGGCAAGTTTAGTTTAGGAGCTGTCTTGCAGGAACGCTCTCGACCAGTCTCGTCATCTCTAATAGCGCTCACTCTCGGCCGTTCTCTAACTCTTTTGATCCAAGAGCGGTCTCGTAGAAAAATAAACTGGCTACATTAAACGAACGTACAGCTGTTCTGGCAGCAATTTTGAGTGACATTTCTGATCACAGTGACACGAATTTTTTTATACACTGTCAGTGAACAAATGTCAACAACAAATAAGAAAGAATAACAGAAAGGATACTTTAGAACAAACAAAACAGAAAACGAAATCACAGTTTGTTTACAAACAAACACATGAGTCACGTGACTAAAGCGGCTGGAATCAAAGTTTTTTTATGATCCCAAAACGAAGGATAAAGCCTTTTGCTTGTGTCTTTTTGATAACTAACTCCAATGAGTTGTTATTTATTATTCCTTTACGTAAGTAGGATAAAGTCTCTTGCTTCTGTCTCTGCCCCTTTTAAAGGAGGATATAGCCCTTCGCTTTTGTCGTCGGGATCTTGGAATGCCGGTCTAACTTTTGACTGGTTGTAATTTTCTTAATTGATATTTAACTCTAAGGAGTTATCACTATTCCCTTTATGTAAGGTGCATATTGTCCTGGGGACGTGCATTGGGCCCGTTTGGAGGCCTCAGCACTGGACAGCTTAATTGCTGCCTGCCCCACATGGAAGAAAGAAAGAAAGATCCCAAAAAATGAGAGCGCTCTCGTAGGAACAAATCGTTCAGTTAAGGATCGCTCCCGAAAATCAGGATCGATCTAAGAGCGCTCTTTAACTAACGTTGACCCCGGTGTTGACAGTCGCCCTGGGTATGATCAATAACGTGTCGTTTGGTAAACGTCAGCTGACTTCTCTGTAACAATGGCTTTGTTGGAACTAATGGGTGTATAGTACAACAATATGGCTGTTATCAACGCTAGTGTTTGCTTGTTTCAGTGCGTGTACAAAGATCGCCATTTTAACCTACCCTATATAGTCGCATACAAATCCGTCTACATATAAGCCTGTTCCTGCAGCAAAAATGCAGTCAATGTTGGCAACTCACGTATAAACGGAAAATGTAAATTGTACATCGCTGTCACTACTGCAGGCAAGTAAGTAAGTAAGAATATTTCTGTTTGGCGCAGTTAAAACAGTTCACACTGCGCCGTGGCCTCACTGTCCGAATAATAATGTCTCCAGTAACCGCCTGAACTGGCCGTATGACAGGCCACGTAGTCTGAGATTGGGAGCAGACTGTTCCAGACTTGTGGTCCTGCAGCGGCAAAGGTCCTGTCTCCAAAACTGCTGCGCGTCCAACTGACAATGAGCACTCGGGTGTCGGCGGTGCTATATGATGTGCAGTTTCAACTGGCAGCTCATAAACTGACACTGATTTAGCTGAACCATGGCGTCATCACTGATGAATGGCCTGGTTTCAATGAAGCCAGCACACTGCAAGTGCCAAATTTCGTCGGAAGTTGTGAAATTACACTTCCGTATATCACGCCGACAGGTTGTGTACACGCTCACTCCATGATGTCAGACGCCTCAGATCACTGCCGCACGTGGCTTCATTGACCATTGTACGCATTCATGTCTGTTAGCCTGATGCACGTATGTGCCACCCTACACTTTTAGTATCAAAATTTGGTGAAAAATTCTCAGCTTATATGCAAGTGCGGTGTGGGGCATAAGAAAATGTGGCAGCAAACTTTTGTCAATAACTCTGGCAGATCTTGACAGATTTCGATAAATTTTGCACTCCCATAACCGGGAATAAATAGCCTGCCTCGGTGGCGCTGTCGGTAGTGTCACAGTACGCACTGCCTGCGTAGGGAGCGTGTGTCACCCCAAAGGAGAAAGAAAGAAAGAAAGAACACCGGGAATAAATTTGTAACAAAATGCATTCATTTACTTACTTATTTGTTTTAACAGCGCTTTTATAATGACGTCATAAAAACGTTGTTGTTTACTGACGACATTTATGACTTAAAATGATAACAAAAGAATATAAAATTCTAATTACAAACTTGTAGGAATCAAAGAAGTATGGGGCCTAATTTACAAGTTTTCAAACAAAAACTGGAGCAGACATTTTGAACATAATTTAGGCCTATAAACTTCTTGTGAGAATTTTACATCGGTATTTTAATGTTTTAATGCAAACGTTTTAGTGCTTATGTGTAAAAAGTGTTGTTTTCTGATTTTGCAAGGTAGTGTGCTTACACACGCAAGGTGAAGTGAGACATTTTTGATGTGTTGAGATTCGTTATTTATTTCTAGTTAATTTGATGCAGAAATTATTGAAATCGGTCAATATTTGCAAAAGATCGGTCAATATTTGCAAAAGTTGTTGCAAAAAGTGTACTGCCATGTATTTTATGGCCCACAGTGTATATATGCCGTGTCCAAATTTCAAGTTTACAAATGGCATTGTAACCCATAATTCCTTGCAGCAAGGCTTACCGCTAAAACAATGCGGAAGTCACCATTGTGGCACGTGGAAGTTGTTGCATTGGTTTTCTTTTCACTGTGGAGCAATATTATGTTTTGTATGGTCGCAGAGAGGAAGCAACGCCATCGACATGAAGCTGCTGGACTGATGTCAGCCACACAGTGTGTGTTGGGTCTGCATTATAACGGGTTCTTCTTGACTGGTCGTAAAGATCTCAACAGTGTCCACACTTCACCAGGCATACAGCACCAGTGTATAGACGTCACTCAATGGCGTTCAACACGCACAACTCCAGTCTTATCTATGCTTATTGCAATTTTGTCGGCTCTATGTTCTGCTCCGTCTGTGGTGCATGAAACTCCACGTGGTGCAATCTTTGGGTAATGTGTTACAAGATGCTGCCGTTTTGTCGTAGATTCAGGCTGTAGACAAGCTCTCGGCTAGACTGGCAGCCGGAGGCACAATGCTCTCAACCTGTCCCTTCATTCCATCCCATACTTTCCATCATCCTGCCATTGTCTGTGTTAGGCCGCCAGACTTCGCCTACCATCAACGACTTAGCAAGCAAGACACTGTGCAACTGGGGTCCAAAAGGGCTGCAGATTAAGCGCATCGGAGCCATGATTAATAAGATTAATTGGGAAAATTTTGAGATCATTGCATTTGCTTCTTACATTTCTTGTAAAGGCCGTTCACGCCCACCAGTCGAAAGCTACAATGCCGAGCCGCTAACGGACATTCCGCAGGCAGGCTAGGCCCCTCAGGAGCACAGCACAGTCCACCCCGTCCTCTTCTTCCCATCCCGCTCCCTGCCACGTCCTGAGATTTTCTTAATCACTGATTAATCAGGATTAAAAAATCAGTCAGTCTGCAGCCGTAATATTTGTGTATGCCATCTGGCACTGTGTGACTGAATGACCCTATTTTGATTGTTGTCACACGAGACGTATTGGTGCAGCTCGTCAGCCGTTTTGGCAACACGTCGGTGCCTAAAAGTGGGCATTATGACTAGAATACATGACTGTAAGTAGCGTGAAGTGAGAAGGAACAGAGGCGCCTTTAGACGCACGTCGTATCTGCGTTATTGTCACCGAGAAATTTTTCTGTGTGGCTTTACATTTCAGGACCGTTTGTTCTGTTTTGTGTGAAGACAAACTGCTGTAATGTTGATATTGGTGCAGAATGTGACTGACCACAGTGACCACTGACCAGTGTTTTGTACGTTGTAACTGACGCCAATTTGCGCTGTGCTGCCAGTCGAGACTCTCGAAGTAACTCGTCCAGTCCAGTCAACATATCTAATGGTGCTGCTATGTCAACTGCTGTAAGTAAGTAAGAGAAATGTACATTTACGTGGTGCATCGTCGTGGAAGCTCTAACCCCCCGGATGCATCAGTACATCGCGAATAGGAATGTCTTCAAAGATTGTCTGAAACTGTTCCTGCCAATAACCGGATACTGCAAGCTGTCTGGCAGGGAATTCCAGATCCAGACCGACTGACCAGCCACACAGAAAGTCTGTCGGCCGTAGGTGCTGAGCCGGTAGCATGCTGTGACTAGAGTTGTCAGATATACTGCCGCGATGCAAGACCTGTGACCGGTTGGCACAATTGCACTTACCACTACTGTTAAACTGCTGTAAAATCTCGACTACTGGTACAGTATGCACAGTTTTGACCTAAAATGTAAGCCCAAGATAGGGCGTTCAAATCAGTGGTATTATTCCATAAACCGGTATGCAATTAAGCTGGCATTTACAGCAAGGAAGAATGCGTTTTGGTTTTTAACATCCTGTTCAAATAAGTGGGATATGTAGTTAAGCAGTAAATGGGCTGCACAGTAGCAGTTCATTGGTGTTGTTACTGCCTAAAAATGGTCATTACCAGTGGGTGGATTCTGTTTGTTGAGTCTGTCCGTCCATCTGTGGGTCTGTCCCCCAAAATGGCCCAATTTACTACAGCTGAAGCTCAAAATGTTGCTGTATGGTTCCACTGTAGCCCCGCTGCATTTTGAAGGTCGAAAAGTCAAAGATTGAGGCAAAGGATGCAAATGCTGACATTGTTTTTTTGCCGTAACTCTGCCGCAAATAGTCCGGATTTACTTCAAGACAAAATGTTACTAGATGGTCCATTTGTCGCCCCGCTGCATGCTGGACGTTGAGAGGTCAAATGTCAAGGTCGTGTCTGCAGAAATGCCAAGATAGTTTCCTGGCCGTAACTCCGCTGCATATGGTCCGATTTAGTTTGGGTAAAGACCATAACGTGCAAATTCCGAAGGCGGGTATGCCTGCTGTGGTCACACTGCAGATTTTCTTGTTACAACTGCAATGCGCGCCGAGATGCAATAAGTTTTATGCAGACGGTTAGTAAGGTTTATTGTAGTCACCTTTGCGACTGAATTACATTACATAGAAAATACTAACGGCACGTGGTTTGCTGGAATTTGCGATTGTTGTAGTGTCTGCATTTTATTAAAAAAAATATAAGCATGTATCGTTCTTCGTAACGATACATATTCTGCTGCGTGCTGAGTGTGAAGATTGATAAGGTGCACTATTTTCGTTACTGTTTTAGAAACATGACAACATCAATGTGATTGTGACGTCGTTTTATTTCGGTGACTCGTGTCACGTTATTCCAGTCATGAAGCAGTGTGAATTGTATATTGTGCTGTATGCTTCTCCGAAGACACTCGTGAATACCGTGCGCTTGTGACTTGTGGTGGGGGTGACCATAGACAGTAGAATGCCAGTTTTTCTAGACTGCATGCGGACATGATTTTCCATTGGCAAAATGTCATCAATTTCACTGGCGGAAATATGGCGGATCCTTCGAAAGACGGGCTGTTATTGGGCAGAGGAATGGTGAATGCACCACATCACAACTACATCGCTGCTCACGTGCGGAAGTAAACAAGTTCGCGCTTGTGTACGCAATATTGTTTAAACACGTTTATTTTCTGCAATATTTCGCCTGCTTGCGCGAAAGAATATTTAACTGCTGCAGCGTATTACTGTCAAGTTGAAGTCAAAGTTCGTGATCGAATAGCGGCGGTTATCTCAGAGATTATAGGCCGCAGTGGGCGCCATTTTATGATTTTACCGCCTGTTTCCTGTGGTGACATAATCAGTGGGTGAGCCGTGGGCGCCCATGCCACAGAGAATATTGATTCAGCAGTTAAACTTTTGAAATATTAAGTTTTAACAGTTTGATCATCGCAGTGATGTTGATATTTGTTGTCAGGTCTATGCAAGTGGGATGTGTGCTGATGGATGTTATGTTATGCTTTGTTGTTTATCATTGTTAGTGTAAATAATTTTACGTTGTCAACTGTACGTTTATTTTATTGGGACAAATTTTCCAGACGTTTTATGCCTTTAGCAGCCAGGCCGTATCCAGTGATGCCTATGTCGAGTTACGTGAGGGTCTATTAACCTTTAAACAAAGCAGTTCATATGGACTGTTTTGGTGTTTTTATTATAGTTTTAGTTACTGTTATTTTGAGTTGTTCACCTTCATCACGATCATCTTGTCACAACTTTCGAGCTCTCTCACATTTTAACTAATACCCTAAACAACGTATTTTAACTTCCTATCTGAAATTAATATCTGTAGCAATGTTTAATTTTTGCATGGCACAATAGACTTTTTGTGCTGAAAGTGCCGTTAAACACCAACCAACCTTTAGTGTTTGCTATGACTTTGCTGTCTAAACAGTACTAAGAAATCATGTCCATGTTCCATTGCACGTCGAACATTTTCTGCTGTTGTGCAGGCCAAGTTGAAGCACAGCTATGGAAAAGCTGTCATGAATGACATAGATAAATAAATTGAATGGTGTCCATGTTGCATTTTAAGGTGTCATTCGGGAAAGAAAATGTTTCATGTATAATATGATTCATCTCAGTTTTACTAGTGTGTGTTCACAAAAAAATTCCCCTTTTGTTTTCCTGAATTACTCCAAGAAAAATTCATGAATATGAACAAAAGTTTCAGACAATATATATGAGAGAATGCTGATTGTACGAATTTAAAACTAACTTGTCTATTTTTAAACGTTCTTTGCTAACAGCCGTGTAAATTGGATGTCTGTAAAAGTGTTGATGCAGTTATTGGATTTACCATTGAAGATAAATATTTCATGAAGTGGTTGTAAAAGCAGAGCGCTTGCTCAGATGTTTCCTGACAGACAGTGAAGTCTCACTCGCCTGAAGATACTTTCAAGATTAGAATGTCAGAGACATTAAACGACCACCCACGTGCAGCAGTTCATCCAAATGGAGCCATTTTCACACATGTTGGAGCTTTTAACCATGTTTTCGCCCGTTAAAATTTCATGATAATATCTCAAACGGTTCAAGAGTTATCGTATTAACAAACACACACACAAACGAACAAACACTGCTGAAAACATACCCCTCGCTGAGCTATCGTTGTTGGTAAAAATGGTCTGAAATCTTAACTTTGTTGATCTTTGCAGTTGCGGGCAATGTGCATTGTGTGGTTGATGACGACCACGATGTAGATGAGGTCATTGCCACCACTGCTGTCATTCTCTCTGAAAAAATTATTTTAACTCGCCAAAATTCCATCCTCTGATGGGAAACATCTTAAACAAGCCTTTTGCAACGCACAGCGATTTAGTGAAATGGTCGTCTTCAAGGTGAAACCCATTGCTGCAACCATGCTTTTACTGACGTTCACTGTACATTGCTGTTAACAAAGAACAGTTAAATCATAGACACATTTTTTGATGCTTAGAGTTAACATTTCCTCCGCAACTTTGTGTGAAATTTTCCTTAAAATTTGTTAATTTTTCTAGCAGTTGTTCAGGTAAACAGAATGGGATGTTTTTTTTCTAAACATAAGCCTTGCTTTAGCAATTGTTGAAAGTTTTCCTATGGAGAATACATGAAGTGTGTATTGCATACTCCCTACCATCCACTTGGTCTTATATGTGATTTCTACTCTTATAATATTTTTTTTAATATTGGCCAAATTTTGACCATATATGGCCTGCAAACATTTTACCTCTCGATTCAGTTTTATTGTTTATGTTGTAACAGTCATTGTATGTTACTTGTTTTAAAGTTGACATTTCTTTTCTCACTAATCTTGAATGCATTTGGTTTGTACTAAGTGAGCTTTGTATTTGTGAAACATATTACTACCCGACAATGATGACTGTCGGTTGTCGGGTAGTGTTTTGCAGTGTGTCACGTCTGTGTGTCTGTCCGTCCATCTCTCAAAATGATCTGATTTACTGCAATTGAAGACCGAAACGTTCTACAGTGGTTCTTCGCTTGCCCCCATTACATGTTTGACCTTGAAAGGCCAAAGTTCAAGATCAAGGACGCGAAAACGCAGAAACCGTTTTTGGCAGTAATTCCATCGCAAACGGTCCGATTTACACTGAGAAAAGACCAGTGTTCTAGTTCCAGAAGCAGGTATGCCTGCTGCACTGCAGAGTTTCTTGTTATGCCCAGGCCCCGTAAAGGCCTAGGAAGACGAAACTTTGCACAGGCGTACCCCAGGTCACATGCGACTCCCACACCGACTTCAACGTCAAAAGGTCAAAAGTCAAGGTCATGGGGCGGGGCGGGGGCATATTGTGGCGGCCACCTAGCCGCACAGCTTGTTGATTCTGAAGTCGTGCTTCTCACATGTGGTCATTTCGACATAAGTATTTTGTTATCTCCCCATGGTAATAGGAGGATATTAAATTTGCTGATTGTCATTCTGTCTCTCTGTTTTGGACGCATTTCCCCAAAACTGCTGAACGGATTTTCCTGAAATTTTCCACAGCGATTGAGCTCTGTCTGTGTCACCGCGTCTCGCATTATGATGGCGGTCGCCTCAGGGGAGCCGAAAATGTGGTTTTCTGTGGTCAACGGCCATTATCTTTCATCTCATTCGTCCTAGCCCTCGATCTAGAGGGAGTGCACGACCTAAAACTGCATCATCCCTCATCCTCCGTGGCCACGTCTAATCAGTGATGTTGGTCTGGAGTTAGAGGGAACATTAATAA
>Ga0209149_1000372_pt1 | contig 18653 bp, 12 predicted proteins | sample WorMetTyACAVOLI2_FD_187423 | JGI IMG/M metagenome (GOLD analysis project Ga0209149, IMG submission 187423) | Marine gutless worms symbiont microbial communities from Max Planck institute for Marine Microbiology, Germany - Olavius algarvensis... ... | reverse complement strand
ACCATTGGCTCATGCCAATCAGCTGCCACTTCCGAGATTGTAAAGCGTTGCTGGTCACGAGTCTGACTCATGTAAGTGGCGCTATAGCAAGACTCCAGACCTTTACCTTTATCTCTAACCTGTACTCTTGACCCACGAGGCGGGCAATTTGGTTATATATTGCTGTGTTCATTCTATTGTGTTGTTATTGTCAGTTTATTATTATTTATATGCATAATTTTTGTGATAATTTTTGTGATAATAATTTAGCATACTGTTTTGCTTATGGCAGCTTATGTACTTTTCTTTTAGCTGTGTTTAACTGCGTCTGTTTCTCTGTCTGTCTTTGTCTGTCTTCCCTTTCTCTGATTATTGTGTCATTATGATTTGTATGTATATCGTCATAGGCTACCAGCTTTGATGGACATTATTCTATCTGATAGCCTGCCTTTTTCATTTATTTCAATTTATTACTACTGTTTATTTACTGTTGGCAAATACAATATCTGATCTGATCTGCTGCGGTCCGATGCGGTGACTAGTCACAGCGTGCGTGTAATTACCGATTAAGTTGTCGACTGCGGTGTTCTCACGCTGCCACGAGTCTGACGACCTGGCTGGAACGTCGTGTCGCGGCGGAGGACGTCGATCAGCGTCACGGCGTTTGTCACGCACCTGCTGCTGCTGCTGCTGATTGACGTGATGATGACGTTGTTGTTGTTGTTGATGATGATGATGGTGACGGCGATGATGACTCTGACGCGCGCGATTCGCGACGTCCGAGTCTCGATCGGTATTCTGCTCTGTGGACCCGTGAGTTGGTGGTCCTCGTAATCTCTCGTCGCTTGACGATCTACACATAATCAGTGTCGGTTATTGGACACGTAGGGCCGACTGCACCGCATCTTTAACTAGAGCTTAACTCCGCTGTTAATTACTACTCAGCGAAAATTGCATTGCAAAACCACAATTAAGGTTAGCGGTTTGGCTTAGTGGTAACGCGTTGGCTTCGGTCAACGTAGTTGCGCTACGTCAGAACCGGTTAGTACTCGGATGGGTGACCGTCTGTGGACGGGTAAACCATTTCGGTATGTAACCAGCCAAGTAGGCCAACTCAGCCTTTCATCCTTACGGGGTCGATAAATCGAGTACCAACCTGCCCGGCTGGGGTGAAGGCGGGGCGGTCACCTCTGTCGGGTGGCAGGTAATACTGTGTGATCCTATTGACAAGTGACGTCCCGTAGTTCTGAGGTGAATTTCACGAAGAACTATACGCTCCTTTACCTTTACCTTTAAGTAAGTAGCACTTATATTTGTGATGAGCAACGACATCGTGATAAGTGGAGATTTAAAGTCGATTTCCAACGAACTTTTTTATTTCAACCAACGAACGACTTATGTAAAAGATTTACATCTGATTTAAGTAACGTTGGTGTGGGCCCTTAAAGTGTCTTTTAACTGCTCATCTCAGCTATACCCTAATTTTCTTGCTATACGCTCGTACATACATTGCACTCAAGGCTCAGCTGTCGCACAGAGAGCGCAAGATACTTCGCATCATTGAATATTTGCCTAAAACACTCAAGGTCACTCAAGGTCATTCGAAATAACACCGTTATGTAGGACCTGAGTAAGTCCCTGTTAGTATTCCGTGGTAATTATGTCTGTCTCTCGTATCGTTTCTGAGATATTCAGCATCAAAGAATAGCGCGACTTTGAAATCTGGGTTAGAGGTCATTCAAGGTCATTCAAAATGGTACCACTCGAAAGCTTGGGTACGGTTACCGTTTTCTATTCGAATTCCGTAGTAACTATGGCCCTGCCTTAAAGCATTTCCGAGATAAAGCAATTAAGATATTGGTCGAAAATGGCGATTTTTTCATACTCCCTGCATTTGACGCCTCAGTTAGAGGGTCCCCGTTGGAATTTTCTCATACCGTTTGGTATGGAAAAACTAGAGTGGTGTGGCTACCCCGTAGTGATAACAGTTTGATGATACGTTTAGCCGTTTCGACACAATACCGGCGTGTGACGGACAGACGGCAGACATCTTGTGACAACACAAAAACCGTTATAAAGTTGGAATGTTAGTAAGTAAGTAAGTAAGAGTATTTATAACGCGAAATAATCAAAAAAGTCACGATGCGCCTCACGATGTGCATCAGCTGTTGAATTTTTGCGTAATATTAAATTTTGTCTGGAAAGAGAAGATGCTGACCGATTGACTGGCTGGTCACTGGTGCTGACGGACGACGGTGCAGAGGTTGCTGGTGTCTCTGCAGCTGAAGCAGCCAGTGCCCAGAGGTACTGCTGAGCCAGGAGATTGGCAGGACTTCCAAGTACTGGGACACCGAGCAGCGGATGCAGAGCTCCGGTAGCACCTGCTGGACCGAGCAGACTGGGCGGAAGGAATGGAAACATGGCGGACGATGCTCCGGACAACGGGTATCTCTCCAGCAACTGTTGTACTGACTCCTCCATCCTGCCACGTTACAATTAATCGATCAATCAATCAAGCAAGCACAGAGTGTCCGTGGGTTGGGTTGACCCGCGCGTTGGGTTGGGTTGGGTCGGGAATGGGTCGAAAATTTGTGTTTTTAGTGGGTTGGGTTGGGTCATGTGTCTGAAATGGCAGATGTGCGAAAAATACATGTCGTGTATATATGTAACTGTCAGCCGAGAAAGTTGAATCAGTTGAACTTATTCGTTGGTGGTTGCGTGCAGGCCTAATGACTGTAATGCCAGTGATACTGTGGGCGTTTGCATTGTAACGACGTGCATTAGGATGATGATGATGACATGATGTGCATAAGCTTATTTTCTTACGGCAGGCCAGTTGTTGTTCGATGTATGAAGGTTTGGTTGGGTATGGGTTGGGTTGGATCATGGGTCTATAAGTTCACCTGGCAGTGGGTTGGGTTGGGTTGGGTCAGTTATTTGGTGGGTTGGGTTGGGCTGATGAAAATAGACCCACGGACAGCTCTGATCAAGCAGTCAATCAATGCATCAATCAATCAATCACTGAAATTTACACAGCTCCAAAAATCGTCAACTAGACTGTGTTCAGAGAGCGCAAACCTCCGCCAAGGCCCAAATCTCAGCCGGTTTTCCGGATTAATCCAGATTCGGATGCGGACGTCTGCTGGATCGCTACCAAAATGTTATGGATTCATTCTTTTGTCGGGGTATCGGCCGGTGACTGTATGAGAAATGCTAATAAATATCCTGAAATCCCCTATTCCGCAATGGCGAGGAAAGCGGAAAACTGATCCGGAATCTGTATTCGGGATCAGATCACCATCAAACGCTAATCAGTTCTTCCGATTGCTAGGCCCAATCACAACGTAAAGTTTCATTGAAATCGGCTGATTACCTTTGCAGTAATCCTGCACACAGACCGAATGACAGACAAACCGACCTGATCGCATAATCAACGCCTTGGCGGAGGTAACAAATCTCAGATGCAATAAACTCTAAAACTCTTCAATACAAATATAGACACAGATATGCTATTCAGACTCAAGGACATAAACGACTAAACGTCAGTCGTAAGCGGTTCAAGACCGGCCTTAGTATATACTATAGTGACAGGCACCTCTGAGAACTTTATATTGAGATACGCTATATGGATTAATACTGAAAAAATCTGACTGACTGCTTGATTTGTTGCATTACAGAAGTAATTTAAATCAGAGTCCTTAGCAAGTGTACGATCTTCTCTCATACTATGCCCATTTTTAAATCTTCACACTCGCTTAAAATTAATGAACGCGTAAATTACAAGCTCCTAGCTCTCTTACATACAAAGTTCTCATTGCTGAACTTTCTTGCCTGTATAAGCTTATCTCTGTTGAGCCCCCTCGCAACTCTTTTGTAACTATTTCTCGACCATCCTCGTCTTCTTTAAAAATTACAAATCGCTCATTTCGCTTTGCATTACCCTGTCTCTGGAATCAGCTTCCTGTCTCATTTCGTCAGCCTGCTAATCAGTCTCCTTCACATTCACCGCATTTCACTCATGGCAGTTCATGTACATCATCATAATTTCTACCCTCCTTAACTCCTTCTCTTTTTTACTCTCGGCTCAAAATCTATCTTTTTCACAAGTATTTCCCACCACAGACTTCTGGTACCTTACCCCTGGACTGTCTTCTCGGACTAAGACCGCTTTTCGGACTTATTATGCTCATTGGTTAATTTTATTTTCTTATCATTATTTCTTTTTAGTTTCTGATCCCGTGTGGTAGACTAAGCTGGCTATCCGTCAGTTTTTTTGACTGCACGTTAAATACTTGCATATCGTATTGTATATCATGTTTGTGGTTGGTAAATACAGTGCCAAACCGACCGATAAGTGAAAACCGAGAACAAACCGGTAACCAGGAAGTGCGAAAGATGGAGTGGACCCGACGTCGAACGGTCGTGATAAAGCCCTGATTCCAGCGTTCGACTCCGCAGAGCCTTGCGTGGATGGCGCTCCAGGGAATGACGGTGTCAGACCAGCGTGTCGATGTTGCGTGTCGTCGGAACTAGGTCTGTACGGCTGGAACCCGACACGTGTCTGCGGCTGGCTAGTGATGTCACTGACTGGACGAGGTGGAGGTTGTACAGTGGTAAAGTCGCTCGATGTCAGTAGACGTCGAGCCCCGTGCCTGATTCAACATCATCACCAATTATCGTTCAAATAGCATTCTTCTCAAAGACTTTCGTTCTGTGGTGGTACGGTATGGTACGGTAAGGCATAGTAGGGTTTAACGTCCCACTCAACACATTATAGGTCATTTCTGAAACGGTTTTACGGGTCGTATGACCCAACCAACAGCGTCATAGCACTGAAGGACAATGGTTAGTCAACCAGATCGAGAGCCAATCCCACCAGGCTCAGCTTACTCGACGATAAAGAAAAAGATGTAGGAGTAACCAACAAAATTACGTTCTGTAATGTAAAAGTAAATGTAATGTAAACAAGAAGCTCAGCTGTTGCAGAGAGACCGCGCGATGTTTCATGTCATTGAATATTTGGTTAAGTCACTCAAGGTCACTCAAGGTCATTCGAAATCAGTGGTGACACCAGGATTTGCCGCCAGAGGGGCACAAGGTGCGTGTTTATGATGTCAGACAGAGATCACCGACATTTTTTACATAAATATAATAAACTTGCGCTAAGCCAACTTAAGTGACTGTGAATCTGTAGCTGGAACAGAACTGTCGTTTTCTCTGTTAAGTGTCAGCTAGAACTCTTTCCTGTGTCAGAAAACGTCTTAATGAAGCAGTTTGCTTCATACGTTTTATTTATTTACGAGCATTTACTTAAACATTGATCTTCAACGGTAAATTACGTTGCTGTAATGGAACTTTACTAACGTCCTTTTTCACTGCTGCTAACAAAGAATATTTAAGGGACAGCATGCATTCCTTCAGCTATACTCTCTGATATTTTCGTTTGAATTGGCTAACATCTGTAGAAGCTATGAAGAAAATAGGACGGTTCCTTTTTCCGTTCACAGTGTAGTCATTCTGACATGAATACGACCGTGAAAAATGAGGAAGAAAAGGAATTGGCAATAAATAGAATTTAAAGGCAGTAAGAGCTAAGACAGCGAGATGCAATCAGCTTCGCCTTCTTGCGACATGGAGGTGTGGCGCTTATCTTCGTTTCACGGTCGGTGAGTGAGTGAGCTTAGGCGCGGTGTTGTGCACGGCCTCTTTCGCGATACGCCGGAGGCGCTGAAAATGCAGTGACTGGAAAATGACGGATCAAACCATTAATGCTGACATATAACCTTGATTTTTCGTTGAGATCTGGCGATTTAACGACTTTAATAATGGCGGATGTCTGCCATCCGGAATTTTAGGGGTTCAAGAACGGGGTTCTTTGAAAACCTCATGTAAGACTTCCTACTGGTCGTCAATAGAGACTATTGCTCATTTGCTCTAAATTGCTTAGTTTTTGAGAAAATCGCGTTTTGTACGCATTTTGGCGACAGACAAACAAACAGAACGACGGACAAACAGCACTGACTCACTTAAAGTTTTCAGCGTAGCCCAATAAACCGTCATTTCCAGCTGGAACTGACTTCTTTCCGCCGCTGATCGCCTACACACATGCATAAACATTTAATAATAATAGTAATAATAATAATAATAATAATAACTAGAAGGGCACTCGGTAGAGCGCATGTACCGCCGACAAGGGTGTTCCGACGGCTATTCCCATTTTAAAACCACGCCTCGCTGCAGCGGCGCGCCGCCAATGGGATTTTCCCGACGTAAAATTCTGCATAGCAGCATTTTATACGACATCGGAGAATCGGAGAAAGCAATCCGGTTCCGGCATCCGGACTATAATCCGGATCGCGCTCAAAAGTTAATCAGTTCGTCCATGTCCCGACATTTGTCGACACGCAACATTTTATCCAAATCCTCGCACGCGTTTTTTGAGTAATCTTGCTAACAGACAGACAGACAAACGAACACGGCAAAAACATTTACTCCCCCCTTTGTCGGAGGAAATAATAATAATAATAATCACATTTGTAGAGCGCCATACGCGAAACTACATTCACTACTTTCTCTGTGTCGTTAGCATTGGCAGTAATCAGCGGATTTGCTATAATACGATTTTGTACAATCAGACAGCGCCACATTACGCCTGTGTGATCCAATTCAACCAGATTTTAAATCTGAACGGAAGCGTGGCCTGTATTCAGTCAATTTAGGCGCATTGCAGGCTGCAGCTAGACGTTCTCTGGATGACGACTCTGTCGCTACACTCGTTCATGCGTTCGTCGCGAGCCGAGTCGATTATTCTACTAGGCCAGCACACGCAGCGCGTTTGGGGTTCTTTTACAAATACGCGCTATATAAATTCACTGTTATTATTATTAATGTTATTATCCATCCAGTTCACTTTCATTTAACTGCGACTTGAGCAACGAATTATCTAGTATTATTTATTACTTATTTTTGTTTGACTAAAATTAATTTAAAATACTAACTCAACAGGGGTTGATAGGGCACGGCAAATATCGCGCGGCGCTCCGCTGCACGATGCTGCCACCTGGCGAATTTAACCGCAGTCATTTGTTCATTTCCCTTCTATTCTGAGTTCGTGATGATCATTACTTACAAAGTTACAAGCATAAACAATACAACGCCAGCTAATTGCCCGAGCCAGAGAGAGATAAAATATTATAATTATGTATCTAAGTATATCAATAACATAACCTCTATTGAAACATCTCAATGCAGGTCATTCTATAAACTATCTGCAATCGTTTGTCTCTCAAATTGTTTGTTCTTTCCTGTCTGCCGTGGCTGTTTTGTCAGACTGATAAATGACCATCAGTCGTGCCACAGCATGTGAGTACCTAAATCAGCGGACCGCAAGTTTCTGTTTGTAACGCCCTATTGGAGATGCTCTCACGCTTTTCTGGTCGTCTGCCTATCTCACGGAATATAGAGAGGCGCAGACTGTAAACGTTTAAACACGAATATAAAATAATAAAACGTCTACTAAACTGCATGCATTCAATAACCGTTAGTGCTAGTCAGTGAAAATTTTAATGTCGCTTCTGCCTATACCATTGTTAATATTGGACCAGATTTGTTAAACTTATTTAAAATGTAACAGAGTTCCGGTTTTTTAGGCACACCGTAAATATCACTAGTATACAAGAATAAAATAAAGCTAGCAATTATAGCTCAACTATACATGGCAGATCTCCGGTGGTTCGGTTTCGTAAATATATACACAAGTGTCTCAAAAAAGGGTACCACTTTTATTTTTGCAATAACTTTGGCAAATGTAGACCGATTTTAATAATTCTTTCACTATTGTATTCTCAGATCTACTGCTGAGGAAGATGGTATTAAAACGGCCCCCTCACCTCAAGTCTGTTGCCGCACTACCTTGCGAAACTTGAATGCGCAACTGTACAACTTTACCAGAAAGTTATTTAACTCAACATGGTGCAATAACGTTTAATTTTATTGCAACATATCGAGTTTAGTAACACTTGTAAAGTTGTACAGTTGCGCATTCAAATTTCGCAAGGTAGTGCGGTAACAGACTTGAGGTGAGGTGGTCGTTTTAATACAACTTTCCTCAGCAGTAGATCTGAGAATACAACAGTGAACGAATTATTAAAATCGGTCTACATTTGCCAAAGTTATTGCAATAATAAAAGTGGCACCTTTTTTTGAGACACAGGTAATAGTTAATAGCCTACATGTTTTAATGCTTTTATCTCTGTATATATCTGTCTGTCCTTTCTTTTTTATTGTTTTTTCTACCTATTTTTGGCGAATAAACGTGTTCATAATAACTGAAAAAATTGATACTCAACTTCGTGTCTTATAAATACGTTAAGCAGAATCTTCAGTGCCATGCACAAGATATTTTTTTTCATATTTAAACAATGAAAAATAAAGATTGCAAAATATATTTTAAAAATAAACGATCTAAAACTAAAAAGTTATAATAGTCTTGTTCCATAAATCTCTTAAATCGTAACAGTGTTTACAGATTTTAATACTTATAGTTAAATGGCTACGTAACTAAAATGACAGCAAAAATTCATATTTCATAAACGCCCTACAAAATGCCACCTATAAGACATCTTTTCAAATTTTCCATTATAACTAAAATGCCAAAAATAAAAAAAAATAGTTGAGCTTTTAGTGTAAGCAAACAAAGTAATTACGTAAACGTTTAAATAAGATCAGCTCTTTAGTCAGCGGTGAGAGTGTAAAAGGAAACCAAATTATGGCAGTGGCACCTGGCACCGAGAGTAAAGTCGTAACAGGCTGATCAGAATGTTAGCGTGTAGTTCCGCTCCCATTCGGTAGGTGTCGCTGCTGAACTCCGTGTCACGTGACCAATTAACGAGCACGTGTTGTGTGATCACGGGGCGTAAACCTAGTATGAGCTCTGGAGGAAGGTGGGAGGTCTGGACTCTGGATTCAGACTCCGAAACCAAAGTTACGTTCCATGTGCATGCGCACTGCGCAGGGAGATACGAAATAAAAAAAACCAAAATTACCCAGACGTTTTAAAACTATAAAAATATTCAATTTTATAATAGAGGTTGAAAATTAAAAACGTTAAAAAATTGCGATTCATTTTGGGAAAAGAAAGTGTCACGAACACTCAGCACTAAAATCGCAGAAAAATCGTAACGGCGATAATATCCTGGACTGAACGCGACCTGTTAGCGAGAGTTAAGTTTCTTCTTTTGTTTTATGGATGATAAGCACACGGTCATCTTGAAACTAAAAGCTGAGTGCAGATAAGCACCTGACTTCGTCGACACCCGGAGAGGTGTTGTTTGCTATGATATTTGTTAGCATTGCCACTTCGGGTGAAAGATCAGCTGTTACAGCCGACAGACACAGTTCGTGATCTCGGCGTGCTTACTGACAGTCAGCTGACCTTGGAGGTGCATGTCCGGAACGTCGTCAGCAGCTGGTTTTATCAGCTCCGGCAGTTCATGGACTCCTATATAATATTAGGAGTCCATGGGCAGTTACGCAGCATCCGGCGATCACTACCAACAGACGCTCGGTGAACCCTGGCTGCTGCTGCATTCATCGCCAGTCGAGTTGATTATTGCAACGGCGTTCCGTACGGCGTCTCCACAAGTCATCCGTCGACTTCAGATGGTTCTGAACGCTGCTGCCCGTCTGGTCGTCGGTGTTGGCAGATATGAACACATCACGCCGGCCCTTCGCGACGTGCTTCATTGGCTCCCAGTTCCACGGCGAATACAGTTCAAAATAGCAATCTATGCGTTTGACTGTGTCCGTGAGCACCATCCTGCCTACTTCAACAACGTCTGCATTCCAGTCGCCGGCATTTCTGGTCGGGCAAATCTTCGTTCCGCAGAACGCCACGACATGCTTGTCCCTTCGAAAAGAACACAGCTCGGCCGACGGAGTTTCCACGTTGCAGCCCCCCCCCAGCCCGTCTGGAACGCGCTTCCATCACAGCTCCGCTCATCATGCATTAGTCGTGGACAGTTTAGAGCTGGGTTGAAAACCCATCTCTTCACACAGACCTACGGACACCTCTGAGAACTTTTGTTGAAGAGCGTATTATTTTACATTTACATTTACGGGAAACTGCTACAGCTATTCAGGCAATGGGTGTGGGATTATACCACTAAATTCACCAGGTGGCAGCTTGCATAGGGCGCGTGGCGAGGCTTGCTCTACCTGGCTACACTTGCACTTATGCCTACGTTGGTAAGCTACTGCTTTATATTCGAGCAAATAAAACACGACGATGATTTGAAATGCCTATCGTGCTCTTCTCAAGAGACGGACCGAAAAATTTAAGAAACAGTATCAGGAACAGCAGAATATTACGTGCTAAATAATTTTTAATTTTTGCTACCACTTGTGGTGAATAAAGATGTTCTATTTCAAGCTGTTAAATGTAATACTTATGTTGTAGGAAATGTTTACGAAACTGTCTTTCGCTGTGTATATAATTGTATATAGTTAAGTTTAAGTCTGCTGTTTAGATGCTTGTTATAACTGTGTAACCGGTTGCCGGTTTAGTGTAGCGATAAAACGTTGGACTCGATCAACGCAGTTACTCTACGCTAGGCCCGGTTAGTGTCTGGATGGGTGACCGTCTTTGGACCGGTAAACCACCTCGGCGCAGAACCAGGCACCCAGGCCTACTCAGCCTGAGCCCACCCTCGGTCACTCGGTGGTTAGGCTAGAACGAGTACCCGGCGAAAGCTGGGGCAGTAAACAGGCATATCGCGTGATACACCAGCCCGTATACGTGGTCTCGCAGTGTGGTGCTGGTGCCTGGCTGAACAGGCTGGCTAGCGGAGATCGGCGCCGACTTGCGGAAAGCGGTAGCGCATTATAGGCGTGTTCGCGACAATGCGCTATAAAAATCCACCGTTTACTTACTTACTTACTTAACTTCTACCGTTTTTGACGAATAAAGGTGAATATAAAAAACCTGAAAGTTTGCGACTGCGCTGGATGAGGATGGGTAGGGAGGAATAGCAACCGTTGTTGACGGAATATGTCGACCGGCTGATAATGCTGAAGATAATGATCTGTTGATCAGCTGATCCTGACCACTCGGCAGCATTGTCGCAGCGTCCACGACGTCTTGAGTGACTTAAGACTCTGACACACCACGACACAACCAAAAACTGGCAGGCAGAACATTCTCAGCCTCCCTACATTTTGAGTCCCACCTCAAATTATTTCCTGTTTTTTTTTGCAAATTTAGACCATATTTGAACTAGAAGTTGTACTCGTCGCCAAGGCGATAGAGTACATGGAGGCTGAAAGCCATCTTGCAGTTGTTGATACTGTTATCATACCTGCGACTGTGGCCGTGATGCATCGAAATTAATGGCTAATCAATTGTTAAGCCGCAGCTCGCGATAGCGAGACTGCGGCTTCAAGCATCGATGATGTCCATCTGTTTGTCCGTCTGTTTGTCTGTCTGTCGCCAAAATGCAAAAAAACGCGATTTTCTCAAAAAACTAAGCAATTTAGAGCTATGGTCTCTATTAACGACCTATAGGAAGTCGTACATGGGCTTTTAAAGAACCCATTATTGGACCCCTAAAATCCAAGATGGCGGAGATCCATTATTGGATCCCTACAATCCAAGATGGTTGAGATACGCCATCTTGAAAATCGACATGACGTCATTTTTTTCTGCCGAGGGTGGTCTGATTTGGATAAAATTTTCCAGACTGGTACAGTATGACATGTCGAATACGGTGATGTGTGGAAATGGAAACCAGATGTAGAATTCCAATATGGCAGACGTTTGGGCGAATTCAATGGCATGTCATCCCAGAGCCACGTATCACATTGCAGGGTGCTGCCACTTGGTGAATTCACTGTCACGATTCCAGAGCCACATGCCACATGGCAGGCTGTAAGAATTCCATCCGCTATATTGAAAATCGTTTTTCGCCATATTTTATTTTTTTTTGTTTTTAATGCAGTTTATGCTTTGATGAGCGGCGGCTTTCGTATCGTCTCCGATACATTTGTTAATTCTGAAAGTTGGCTATTAAAAATTCCATCTCTGTCTTACTGCTGAACTCTAATAGCCTCACTATGGCCTCATCATCATGATGGGCGGTAGGCCTGCTGCGCTATCCCGTTCCCCGTCTCCCTGCGGTGGCAGACTAGTGAATTTCTTACAGTTCGACACGACACTAGGGAGCTTCGACCAACGGTCTCACCTTTCAAACGACGATGCGGACGTACAACAAAAAGTTATGAGTCTAGATGTGAACTAGATACGCAAACACGCGCGGCGAGAAATGCCAGGTGCGATGAATAGCCATATGATAGCTACACAGGCCGCAGGCACCAGAGCAATTTCTATATCTCGAGCTTGAACGATGTCTACGCGTAGGCGCCACATTTCAGAGTAGTAGAAACGGCTGAACGTATCATCATACAGCAGACATAATATTTTATTGTGATATTAACTGAACAGAAATATGCGACCATCAGAACGGTTAGGGTCATGTCGCCGCTTCGTGGGTCGGATAGGGTCAGGAGTACGGGTTAGTGCCATTTCAAAACAAATTCGCCACCGGGTTCTGTGCTGCGGAAGAAAAAAAAGTGGAGTGGGGTTACGCGCCCTAGGGGGTTTTGTCTGCGGGGGGTAGCGGCGATCCTACCCATCCAGGCTCCATGCTCTACGAGTGTCCATTGCGTCATTTTATAGCATGGTTATTCGTCATACATATTATAAATCGGCGACACATCCATTCGTCGCCCCCAGTTTTCTCACTATGTTTACACCTTTGACCGGCATTGCTCGCTGGACGGTTGGTCCAAACTACTTTGAACGTCGCCGGCCGCTGGCGGTTACGTCGCAATATACACTCTGTAATTATTACTGGCCGGCGTCAGTACGCATGCGCGCCGCTCGTGACTTTAATTTGACCTTGAATTGACTTGTCAAGATAAACGTTGAACGGCGCCAAGCGGCCGCCGACCCTCATACCAAGCCAGACGACTTAAAGGCTGTGAGTCCACCTGTACAGGCTGCCAGAGTCTACACCCACCATCGCCATTTATTATGATTACTCAGCCCGCAAGCTGATACTCATTTCACCGTCCCACAGAAGGTAGAAGGCTGAGTCGATCTAGTTGGCTGGTTACATACCGAGATGGTTTACCCGTCCGCAGACGGTCACACATCCTCGTACTTTAGGGTCTGACGTAGCGCAACTACTTGATCGAGGCCAACGCGTTAACAGTGAGAATATAAACAAGTGTGGCGCCACGAGTAAGCCCCCACCGCTAGCATAAATTTCACGGATGAATGGAATGAATGGAAGTTTTTGACGGGGGTTTGCTGTGGGGCACGGGGCGAGGTTCGCTGTCTCTCAAGGTTATCCTAGGGGTTCACGAATGAATTCTTTGAAAAGTCCATGTAGAACTTTCTGTTGATGGTGGGTGTCTACCAGCGACGAACTGTCACCTGCCTGGCAACACTGACTGAGTCTGACTGTACGGTGGTCCTGCAGCAGAAATGCGACAATGCCACCTTAATAATACTCATTTCTACTACTACTACTACTACTTGATCGTCAATAGAGACCACAGCTGTAAATTGCTTAGTTTTTTAAAAATAAAAACCGCGTTTTGCAGCCTATATGCGTCTCAGGCGACAGACGGACGGACAGACAAACAGACAGACAGATGGAAAGCATCATCGCGTAAAGCACCCGCTTTTGTGAGTGGGAGTTTAACCTTTTAATCGCCACATTAAAACCGCAGAGCAACGGACAATCATATAGCAATACACTGATTGGTAGACTGGCCGTTGATGGGTGGGCTGTTACATTTGGTACAGTGAGGAAGGGACTGGGCGGGGCCGCAACCCGGCGGGGCGCAGCCAGCCCAGGCCCCTCCTCGCTGTACCAAATGTAACAGCCCACCCATCAACGGACTGTGTACCAACTTCGTATTATTCGATGTACCACTATAATTGCCTTCGGAGTCTAAAGGGTTAAGAAGTTGCGCTGAAATATCCCAGATAATTGAAGAAGCTGTCGGCAGTAATTTCATAATGTCGTATACAGCATCGATTGTGTACCGCACGCATTGACTGCTGAAAGTTTACGAGGACCAGTGTATTACAGTAGTCAACAGGAGGAACTACAGCAATACAAGACCCGACGAGTGATAGAGACCGACGGAGAGGCAGGGAAGGGGATTTCCAAATCAACGTGGGCATGGCGTGGCGCGGCTCATACATCACGGAGACGATCTCATTCATTTACTACACGCCAGTATACATTGCTCGACCTCGCCAACTGGCCACTAGGGCGCGCCACCGTCCGACAAAACCAAAATCAATATTGGCGCCGCCTGCCGAACCGAACATTAACGCCTGGCGGACGGCTTTCGTACTAGCGAACGACCGTCCATGGTGGATTGCTAATTCTTCGATCCAGTGACGATCCGCAATTCCGTTGACAGAGCAGCATTCTGATTTGCCAACTTTCCGCAGACTGACACCCTCTGAGACGACGCAGACGTATCGGGTGGGTAAAATATACCAGAGACAGCATGATAAGCATAAGCAGAAAAATATCTGCGTGGAAAAAGAAAATACCTGGGTTTCGTGAACTTTCGCCACACCTGAGTATAAGGCTTATTAAGAGATGTCATATAATAAGTGTTCCCTACCTTCGATATTATCGCGCGTCAGCACACTTACGCGCGATATTGATATAGCAATTCCGTCTGTCCGTCTATCTGTCCGTAACGTTCCGGTATCAGATGAAAATGGCTTAACATATCGTCATAGTTTTTTCCACCATACGGTAGCCCAATCATTCTAGTTTTACCAGCATCAAACATCTTCACGAAATTCCGACGGGGTCACCCACTGCGCGGGCGCTATATATAGGTGAGGTATAAATAAGTCGCTATATCTCGCAAACGATACAAGATATCGCCATAGTTGTTATAAAAGGCGAATAGGAATGCGTATGCGATCTATCAAATGGTACTATTTCCAATGACCTTGAACAAACCCTAGCCCTGTTTTCAAGGTCACACCACTCTTTGACGCTAAATATCTCACAAACGGCTACAGATACGGCCATTGTTACTATAAAAGGCGAATAGGAAACTGCACCCAAGCTTTTGAATGACACCAGTTTCAATGACCTTGAGTGACCTCTAGCCCACATTCCAAGGTCACGATAATATTTAATGTCAAATAACTCAACTAATAGTAAATCGTGTATGATCTGTCCAATGGTTCCGTTTCCAGTGACCTTGTGTGACCCTTAACCTAGATTTCAAGGTCACGGTGTAATATTTAGGCCTACAAGTGCCCTCAACGTACTGTGTGCGCAGCTGACGCGCGATCTGTTCTAAGTTCTTGTCTACAATGTGTTTAAAAACAATCCCTTTGATTATTTTCCATAACTCTTGGAAACATCAACCTATTTGAATGAAAATTTCAGACAGTATAGCTGATGGAATGCTGAACTTACATATCTGAAAATCGTCTTTTCGTTAAGCATTAGAAAAAAAAACACTTTTCTTGCATAGCTCTTAGAAAAAGTAACCAATTTGTATCAAAATTTCAGACAAAATAGCTAATGAAACGCTGATTCTAATAGCATAAAAATTAATTAGTAATTTCCTTAAATATTGTTTGCTAGCAGCGATGTAAACCGAACGTCAGTAAAAAGTGTCGTAACAGCAATCCGATTTACTGTTGGAGATCAATATTCATTAAATGCTCGTGAATAAATAAGAAAAAGTATGAAGCAAACCATTTTCTGGAGATATTTCCTAACTGAAGATAGAGTTGTAATGGGTTAAAACGTTTAATGGAGAAAGTGACAGCAGTGGCATCACTGACTCGTGTTCGGGTTGTGGTCGACCACACAATGCCCACCCCACCACACAACAAAGTTAAAAATGTCGCACTGATATTTTGATCAGTGTCTTTACCCCATCAAGGCTTCATCTTCTGTCAAAAACATCTTGAGCAAGCGTTTTACTACACAATGTTTTCGCTTACATCCATTTAATGAGATGTTTATCGTCAGTGGTTAATTTCATTGCTGTAACGACATTTTTACCATCGTCCGGATTACATCGCTGCTAGCAAAGAATATTTAAGAAGAATACAAATTATTTTTTAGCCAACTCAGTCGTGTTTTTGTTTATGACGTCACGACCATCAAACTGAGTCAATTGTTGTTCACGCTGTCGAGTTGAGTTCAGTTGAGTTCAATTGAGTTGAGTTGAGTTGTGTCGCTATAAACGGGCCTTTGGTATTTGACTGTAACTATACGTATCTTGTACCATTTCTGAGATATTCAAGTCACTCAAGCATTTAACACCGCAGGAGGGTAAATTTATTAATCGCTGTTTTTCTGTTCAGTTCTGTCAAAGCAGTGGTGTTGTTTAAGCACGTTGCTTTGGTGTGGTCTTCCTCTCTTTCGCGCGAATCTCCAAGTTGTTGCGGCTCGAAGTTCGCCGGTGGCTCGATCCACAGACCACACACGTCGTCGTCCGTCGGCACAATATCGCTACAGCGTCTCGTAACAACGCGTACACTGTAGATTCCACCACGAGCGCCACGCGCGCTGCAGATCAATTATAATCTAACGTCGGGCCGCCGCGCATGCTCAGTACAGCTTCCGGCAAGAACCTGACACGTGACCACCGCGTCTCTAGTGCGCCAACGCCGACGGAATTTACTAAAAATAGTCGACAGACTGCGCCGTGAGCCGCTGTTTTGCGTAGCTGCTTACAGAGACAGCAGATAGACGCGTAACTGCATCCAGCAAATTATGTCTTGGACACGCGCCGTGGCCGTATACAACCCGCCGTTAAAATGGCCATTGTGTTAGTGATGAGTCGATTCCACTGTTAGGAATCCGATACGATTACTCGAAGTGACCTTCTCCAAACACCTCTTGACGCAATTTATCAGGCTGACCGACCAAACACCGCCTTGCACAACACCCGCTACTAAAGTAAAGTAAAGTAAATATGATATGTTGCGATCATGCCTCTAATGCGCTACCGCCTCCCGTAAGACGGCGCTGATCTCCGTTACCTAGTCCTCAGCCAGACACCAGCCCACACTGCAAGACCACGGATACGGGACAGTGTATCACACGACGTGCCTGTTTACTCTCCTAGATTTCGCTGGGTACTCATTGCCCCTACACACAGAGGGATGGCTCAGGCTGAGTAGACCTGCGTGCCTAGTCCTGTGTCAAGGTAGTTTACTCGTCTAAAGACGGCCATCCGTCCAGGCACTAACCGATGTCATAAACTCACGTTTTGGTGCCTTACATGGGTCAGTTAGGGCCATGACCCCACCTTGTGGGTCGGATAGGGTCAGGAGTACGGGTTAGTGTCACTTTTCAGAAAATATTAGATTGGATTGGACGATATAGGGGGTTTTGTCCGGGGGGGGGTAACTTTCTACCAGTTTTCAGTGACTCCTGTTACTGGAAGCGATGTAAAAAATGTTAACAACAACAAACAGTGCGAGGGAGAACATCATCGCTCTAGTTCGTCTATCGACGCTCACGACTGTTTAATCTGAGTTCATTGCAGAGTGCTGCCATCTGGCGAATATTACGTAAGTAAATATGTAAATATGTTTTTTTTATTTAACACTGACACGACGCAGTGCTATGACAATCATCAAATACTACAACAGTAACAATAAATACTATAGTGAATCTTCGGTTGATATCTCCAGGGGGGGGCGGTTATCTCCTGGTGTCTGATTATCCCCCGGACAAAACCCCCTATGTTCCATATTTCTGATTTGACTTTTCTGAGAAATAAACATGGATGGATGGATGGTGAATACTAATGACGTTACACAACGAGATCATTTCTTATAGACCAGTATTAGTGATGATCTGCATTAATTAAAACAAGTAAATAATAAAGTAATGTAAGTGTTACAGTCACATACAGAGATACACTCTGTGTTGCGGCAACCGTCCGATTTTTATTGCATTTTTTTGATCCAGTGGCGTGTGGATTTGGGCCGATCTCTTCTAAACGTTTTGCATTTGAGATAACCGCCCCCCGCTGGAGATATCAACCGAAGATTACCCCTAGAGAAAATTTGAAAACTGGTACTAACTCGTACTCCTGACCCTAACCGACCCACGAGGCAGGGATTTGTGAAAACTAGCACCAACCCGTAGGCCTACTCTCGACTTTATCCGACGGCGAAATTTTTTAAGAGACACGTTCTCGCCAGCAGTTCCGTACTGCACAGCCTATTCCCTGATCGACGAGACAATGACACTGTTAGCAGCCTGCGAAATCCGAAACCCTTTCACACAATCGAAGCACGTACTAATAAATTCCGTAAATCATTTATACCTTACTGTCTCGACAAGTACACATAGTTATCCACTCAGTAGTTAAACTCTAACATTACTACGTCATACGGTAATTTAGGTTATTTAGTCTACTGGCTGAACATTTTGATAACTGCAGTGTAGATATGTTTTATATGTGTTCTATTTTCTTATCATCTCGTTTTATGTTTTATTATTTTACTGTCCTTGTTTAATCCAGCATTTCATGCTGCAACATACTCAATAAACCATTGATTGATATATTGGGGGTAATCTCTGGGGGGATAATCT
>Ga0209149_1000371_pt1 | contig 18656 bp, 10 predicted proteins | sample WorMetTyACAVOLI2_FD_187423 | JGI IMG/M metagenome (GOLD analysis project Ga0209149, IMG submission 187423) | Marine gutless worms symbiont microbial communities from Max Planck institute for Marine Microbiology, Germany - Olavius algarvensis... ... | reverse complement strand
GTTTACCTGGCTCACTCTGTACACACCTGTACAATACACTGATACATTTCGTTTACCTGGCTCACTCTGTACACACCTGTACAATACACTGATACATTTCGTTTACTCGGTCCCCGCATGGGGAACATGTTGCACCGATAAACGTGATATTTTCTCACAGCCTGTGCACCTGTACAACAGACTGTACTGGTAGACTCGGTACAATACACTCACGACCAGTATCACACTGCTGCTCACTAACTATGAGAACCACAACAAGACAGTCAGTTATACCACAATGTCTCACAGCCTGTTATGGGACAATGAGCACAAAATAAGCCAATGATGAACTTTCAGTTAACCTGCAACTTTGCAAAGGCAACAACGAATGATTACAGAACACATACGGACAGACAGATAGACAGACAGTAACGTATGCCTTACAAGCTACGACCAACCGACGGACGACGAGGCAGATGGTATGGTAGAGTAGGGTTTAACGTCCCACTCGACACATTATAGGTCATTTTGGAGACGATTTTACAAATCACATGACCCAACCAACAGTGTCATAGCACTGAAGGACGATGGTTAGTCAACGAGGTCAACGGCCAATCCCACCAGGCTCAGCTCACTAAAAGGTAAAGAGAAGGATGTAAGCAAAAAAAAATTAATTTCTATATAGCACCATGAAGACCGAAGACACAGAGGCGCTAAACAGAGAGCTAAACCAAGAGAGCTAAACCAAGCAAGATCAAAGCCCAATACAGTCAACTGACCTGTAAGAACTGCTCATATCTTTGTACACCATTATAATAGTACACACTACTGTAACACAGAGACAGTTTTTATTTATATTCCCCTTCCTCCAGACCAACATCACACCTCAGATGTGGCCAAGTGGAGGTAAGGGGGGCAGAAAGTGACACAAAGAAACACACACAAATACAGACACACATACAGACAGCAGTAGTTATAGGCAGACAGAGAAGAGCATGCAATGATGTTAACCTTGAAGTTGTCAACAGACGTGCCAACATGAGGCTCCAACGCTGCCTTCAACGACTTCAACGTGATTCGCCGATCAACGCTCACAAACAACGCTGTAAATAGACACACGACCAAATAACAACGGCAACACACTACTTACACTCAGCCCCCTAACCTTCACACTCGCATCACACTACTTACACTCAGCCCCCTAACCTTCACACTCGCATCACACTACTTACACTCAGCCCCCTAACCTTCACTTGGCCACATCTGAGATCTCATGTTAAACCATGCCATACCTACCTACCTACACTGATATATATCACAACAACAAAAGCAGTAAGTTCTCATGGCTGACAGTGTAAAAATACAGTGCTAACGACCTTTGGGTTAATCATTCAACTGCACATAATATGCTATCCATCATTTGACATGATGGTACAAAATGTATCATGTGGCAAACATACATCAAACTGCCAACTGACACCTCAGACAACGTCTAGCAGAATAAACACAAACCTCCTTCAAGTCACTTAACTTCAACCGAAAGTGACCCAGGACTCAAGTTCGGATCGCTGGATTTATCCGGATTCGGATCCAGATGTCTTCCCGATTGCTTCACTACTTTGTTGGCATCAGTCATATCGCTGAGTATCGTGAAAATCGGCCGGCGACTGTACGAGAAATCCTAATAAAGCTCCTAAATCCCTATTCCTCAATGGTGATGGAAGTGAAACGTGATCTAGAATACATATCCAGCACCACATCACCACCAAAAGTTAATCAGTTCTTCTGACTGGTACCACCAAGTTTCAGTCTTCTTCTTCTTGTATGCGTGTCATGAACCATAACTGGTCAGCCACGAAAGAGCGTCTTCATCTGCAGAGTGTAGCCGAGATAAGCTGCCATTCAGTTTTGTCAGGGGACAGGATTCGACAATGTGAGACATCATCTGGATCTCACCACAAGGACACAGATCAGTGTTTGTAAGGCGCCATTTGCTTCTGCAGGCATCGCAGTGTCCCTGGTCCGTGCGTGTCTCTGTTCTGTGCGAAAATGGTTCAGCAGAGACCACTGTTGCCGAGGGAGGTCGAAACCCGGTTGCCGGATTGTGAGGTCACACACAAGTTTCAATAAAATCGACTGATTACTTTTGCAGTAATCCTGCACACAGACTGACTGACAGACTGACAGACAAACACCACTGATGGCATAACTACTAATGATGATCATGATAACAATCACAATGAAGTCGTAACAACAACAGTGACAATGGTCTTACTGCGCTCGTAGCCAAGTGGAAACGGCGACCTCTGCACTACACAGTAGTTGTACTTGCAAGTAACCTCTTCACCGTCGGCTTGCAGCCCAAGTGACAGCTCTTCATCCCAGTTCTCTCCACTCTCCTTTGTTAGTGTCATATCCTTGGCACTGTCAACAGTCTCCTCTGCCATCCACGATGCACTTGAAGTCATCACCTCCGAGGACTGCAACGATGCAGGTGGGCAGCCTGGTTCTACGGCATCTGGGATCAGCGACTGTGTTGGCAGCGAGGTACCGGCATCAACCTCATCGTCATCAAGCAACTGCGGAATGTCATCATCACCGACTTCCACAGTCCGAGAGGATCCCGAGTCCTCGGAGTGCGGCGTCTCAGTGACGTCTGTCAGTGAACCTTGATCATCATCATTCAGAGACGACGACCGAGTCACGCTCAGAGTTTGAGACGATCCTGAATCCTCCGACAGAGCCGGATCATCATCGTTTGCAGTCACTGACTTCAAAACATCACAAGTTTGAGATAATTCAGAGTCATCCGAAAGGGTCATCTCCACTGCATCTCCTGGAGATACATGGTCATCACTGTGCAAGGATGTGGACTTTGGAACGTTAAACAACGGTGGATCCCAGTCTTGTGATTCCAGTACATTTTCTGTCTCTGTAACATCTGTCAGACTACTCTTTTCATTGGCAGAAATGCTTGTCAGATTCTGTTGTATTCTGTTATCATCCGGCGATGCGGCATGACTCAAAACTGGGTCTGTCTCACACGTGGCTTGTTTATCACAACGTTCGGAATGTTTTGCCACGTTTTCGTGGGTCGGCGCAGAACTTGTTTCACTGGAGAAACGTTGACAGTATGACGGACATGATGCATCGGCATCAATGCTGGAGGCAACATCCGTCTCACTTTCTCCAATACCTTCGTCTGCCTCCGCAGTCTCCTGGTCTACGGCTGCAGATGCAAATAGAGAGTTGTGAAGACTGCTCTCCTGTTGTTGCACTGCCAGTCACACAATACATCATCAATAATACTCACATCAACACAACACAAAGTTAAATACAAATTTCATACAGAAAGTCGGTACAAAGACTTCACTGTTTTTTATATTTCACCAGCTGTAATCCCATGCTCCGAATCGGTGCCTCCATTCTCATGCCTACATCATTCACTCCGCTGCCTCTCTCCCTCTCGGCACTTACTGCATCATTTTGGGTGTTCGCCAGACCACCCACATTGTTGTATCGAACGCAACTTTATTATGTGGGACTTTGTCCCAGTTACTGTATTTGTTTCAACAAAATCGGTTAAGGGGATTCAGAGCCCCAAATGGCCAAAAATCAACTTCTCCCTATGCAAGGCCAAAGGCTTATTATACAAATTCTCATAGCTACTGCCAACGTGGGATGCTGGCTCTGTCTCCAGGGTGTGTGTACTGTATTTGCTGTGCATGTGTTTCCCATTAACTGAGCTATCTATTTCCTAAATCGGTAAATTCACCGTAAGTACCAAAACCAGCAGAGAAATGCAGTATGGATGACGATGTAATAAGCTGACTAATAGCAGACTACGTATTAACGCACTGTTGATTGACATCTTGGGTACATTGACGAGCAGTCTAATTGTGTTCTGATGCCGATCAAGCAAACGATAGAGCCGAGATCGAGTGAAGCCGACGTTATGATCATCACTATCTCCACCAAACTCCACATACATCTAACAACACCACAATAACAATAATAAAATCCACTTCCATGATTAGTTACCAAAGTTAGCTTATTACCCCAAAATGAAATGAAACTGTTTTGACACTATCAGTAAATTGTTCAAAAAGTGATATTTTAACAACTGCTATGTACGAGTCTCTAACGTGGCATTTTATTGCAAAACGTGTTCGTTTGTACGTGTTTTTTTACATTCGTGCAAAGTGTGAGCTGTGCACAAACACAAAGTGACAATGTTCAATAAATTAACAGCAGACCTTGTTGGTTTTCTGGAAACCCTCGACCAGCAGAGTTTTTGACGGGACATCAAGAGGTTTGAGAGTGTTATAGTACCGCTCGGTGACACAGCGAACGTCGTGAACAGAAACTGTCAGCTGGGCGGCAACCGCTAGCTTCAGTTCAGCGACCGTCCGAGACAGCGAGATACGCATGTTGTGAACGGTGCCAATAGTCTCCGACTCCAGATCCACTTCATGAATGCGGATCATCGCATCTATTACACCATCACCACGTGATAAGAAGATACAACAAGAGGTGCAGTCACTAGCAAGATGGGCACATGGGCACATTGGCGGAGAACAGTTAAGTGGCATAAATGAAGTCAAGTGCTTCATGTCATCAACTACTCCGATAGTGGCACACTGTTTGATGACACACCTATGGTGAGACAAAATAAACTAAAGTTTGGGCGAATGGTTACGAAACCCAAACCTCCTAACAACCTACAGTAACCATGACAAAGGTAGTGACATTCCAAAAACTAGCTCAACCTGCTCAGCCATTTGGCATAATTCACTCAAGAGTCCAATAAGTTACAAATTTTCGGATGTATTCAGACAGACCTCTACTGTCGACTTAATAACAGCACAATTGTCTTATACAGACACAACTCAGCGAGCGCTACATAACAGCAACGACATCACTCTTGATCTATTCACCTGTTGTGGTTGTGTCGTGAACGGCAGCACAAAACTCACCTCCAGCATAGTACGGCTCAAACTGTTCATGCGGCTGCTTTGTCTCAGCAAGTAGGTCAAACGTGTAGATGGACTTCACACCACCGAGCACCAGAGACATCGGGGAATCCCAGTCATCATCAAATGACCGCTCAATGTACTCATGTATTGAGTCGAACTTAACGAGGCGAAAGTCAGCAAAATCCACTCGCAAAATTGGCAGTTGCTGCAGTGCAAATTATCAGCAGCAGTTACAAATACATCTTCTACATCACTACTGACCAGCCTCACTACAAACAGTAAGTACATTTTTTGACCCGTACCAAATCAAGAAAGGTCAACTTTTTATCAGCACAGCAGTGAAGTTAACACAAGTTGGCATACATCACTTCGTAACTGTGGAGCATATGCTTAATAAAAAATAACATTAATAATATTAAGAGTAATGTAATTATCTATGATGATGATGTGATATGGTAATGACGAAAATGCAACAACAGAATGTAAATGGCAAACTACTGGACGAGAAGCCACCTACGATGAGATCAAACCAGCTGCTCTGTATGTACCTCACTCATCTTCAAATGCAACCTATAGTCTGGTTGCAACTGCAACCCTGGCAACTTTCATGTCTGCATCTCCAATGGTTGCAATGCTTTTGTGTTGACTCAGTGCAACAAACACATATACAAACAGCTGCCAAAATACTTGCAATCACTGACGTCGGTGTCTACACTACCAGATGTCTTTTGATTTGTTGACATACATACGTGGATAAAAACAGTAAAAACAATACCGACTCGATACAAGCTTTCATTGTCACCGCTGGTAATACAACAGACAAGAAAGATGATTCTTCAGAAGTACACAGACTGCACAGCAAATACCTTCCAAGCAATCTCTGTGGCTTCAGCGAGTGTCTTACTACGATGAACTTCCAACTTGCTTTCCATGTACCTCTCAATCGTCGTGTCATAGTAGTACAACTTTATCTGCCGACACAAATCGACGAGATCATCACCAGCTCAACTCCTTCTATAACAGCTACTCAGTACTTCATGGTCAACACTTGTACAGTAGCAAACATGTAACACGTATCAATTTCTACATAAATTTTGTCACAAACGTTGTTTTTCACCACATAAATAATGCTTATGAACGTAAGTAAAAAATTTGTTCTGAGACGATCGGAATCTTGACAGTCAAAAGTGACAAGTCAGAGCGGCTCATCATTGCACAGTGCAGCAATCACACTGCACTGTTCTGCGCCTCGGTCGGTCGATCGATCGGCTACAACTAGACATAGGCAGCATGCGTAGTCATGTGCTACTCCAAGCAGTCATTTCTTTGCTCTAATGTTCAGATTTCTCTGCTTTTGTTTCGTCTCTGTGTTACGTTGTCCTTTTGTGTTTCTGTGCCTATTTTTTGTGTGCATTCTATATATCATTTAACAATAGCAATAATACTACTAGTAAAAACAATTAAAACGAGCACAACTGTGTACTTTTCTGCCATGAGAAACACAAGAATTGTTGTTGATCATAACTCAACTACCACATGAACTCACTGTTGACACAATTGAAATCAATGGCACACAACAGCAAATACAAGCAGCATCACACTGGCAATGTATTGTTAGTACAATGAGACATGCCTTCTTTCATCAACAGCAACTTCCAAATTACAACAAAATCTCACACTCAATGCTACAAACTCAGGTCACTGAAACTACCTTGCAAGTGTTTCTTTCAAGCTCTCGCTGCAGCAGCTCATTAGCCTCCTGTTTCCGTAGCAACTCCAACTCACGCACAAGATGCTCAGGGAATTCATCGCGCTGAATAAACTCTGTTAACAACAACAACATCCATGACAACAACAACAGCATCCATGACAACAACACCAACCATGACAACAACGACAACAACCATGACAACAACCATGACAATAACAACATCCATGACAACAACAACAACCATGACAACAACAACAACCATGACAACGACAACAACCATGACAACAACAACAACCATGACGACGATGACGACAACAACAAGTACACCAAAGTGCAGTCTGACAATATAAAGACTATCAATGACCTTCACTGTCACAATCACAACGAAGGTCATATCAAGGTCATATGATGCGCCACAGTCCCAACTGTGACTATAGAACGCAGTGTAGACATACAGTCAAACATATATCCTCGCAACTTTAATGCTACTGGCTGACAGCAGGCAGAGCATGTGGCCTGTACACAATCATGCCATACGACTCCTTTTATGAACAGAATAATAAATACTGGCAAAATTGATCCGACGTTGTCATTAAATATCATCATATCATCATCATCACTGTGCGTTGTTACATACAATGAACAGCAGACATGACAATGTTCATAGTTCTAGGCAGTGTCAAAAGCCTCAGTGAAAAGAAACGTTTTCAAATGTCTTCTAAAGATTGCAAGTGTGGAGTGTGGACTGGTGACGAATGTGCTCTAAAAGACGGTTCCAGACAGCGGGACCTGCACACGTGAAGGCTCACCACTCGCCACACTTGCAATGTGTCCGTGACATGACAAAAATAAATAACTGACGACACACTTTTTGAGACACCCTGTATGAAGCTGGGTACTTACGCTTGTTTCTGGCTGGGTCGATTTGCCGATACATGAGCATGTATGCATTGGCTGAACTGTAACTGCAACACATTGCAACACTAAATGTGCATTAAGGTGCAACAAAACTGGACGAGTGGAAAAATTGACACAGAGAAATGGGAGGATAAACATGCTGATGTGTGTGTCACATAATACACATAAGAGACACGTAAGTTACGCGAGACATGATTTACACAGTGATGAACATAGTCCAACTTACGTGCTATAACTGGAGTAATAGCTATTACTGTACGAACTTCCACCAAATGTCTTCTCTATGTCATCTTGCATTATCTATGATAAAATGCCATCAGAAATATATTTCATATGCAAACATCGACGTCACTGCATGCATCACAACAAATACTCACACAGCAGTAAAATATAGCAGAAATATGTCCTCGTGCAAAATCCGGTACACTGCAACCTCGTTGTAACATTGACTATGCTTTGTAGCGAGATCCATGTTATGGCGAATGAGGCATTTCTCACACATACATAAACTGGCGTGATCGTGGTGTACACATCATCTAGTTCCTCAAGACTAACACTAGGCAAACCAGATTTCATCAACGGAGTGCCTGCTGGCAACTATAGTCGATGAACCAACCTGGACTAGTGCCGTCTCTATATCCACCTCCCCACTATGCCACGTGCTGCTTAATCACGATATGAGCCTGAACAATGGGTCAGGAGGTGATTTTATCACGACCGACAGCATTAGTGCGCTGGGTCAGATCTATGTATGCACACACGATCAACAGTGAGTAGTACAACAAGAGGTCAAAGTAATTTGACAAAAAGTGCCTCACGGGGGGCCCATTCCTCGGTTAGGGGTCACCCCAGGAAGTTGAAATTTGTACCGTTGAATTCCTGGGGCAGGGTTTCCTATTAGTGTTCCATAGTAACTATAGGCCTAGGATGCACCGTTTGGCCACAGTGCACGGGTGTGACGACCAACCAACCAACCAACCAACCAACGACGTCACGACACAGCCTATCTCAATAAGCGCCTCTTTTACTAAAGTAAAGTGAGGCGCTTTAAAATTCAGGAGCCAAGGGTGAACCAACATTATAGCTGAACCCACGCATCAAAGTTGCAGTGCATATTATACACAGAAAGAACGATAAAAATCTACTCGAACTGTAAAAGAGTCATCACAGTTAACAACGAAACATGACGATAGTCATCTATCATGTAAAACAACAGCAAAACGCAAAGCATCACTACTGCCATACGTGTGTTTTATTAACCACTGTAATTACCATAACATTTGAAATACAATATGCACAATTTTGACCAAAAATGCAAACCCAAGCAGGGCCTGCACATTATATACATAAGGGACTGGATGGGGCCGCGTTGGAATAGTCTGCCACCACAACTGAAATCTGCTTCATTGACACTGCAACTGACTCAAAACTGTACTGTTTTCTCGTAGCTACGCGTGAGCGCTGCCATGACTTTGTTATTAGGTCATGCGGACATAAATCGATACTGTAAGTAGTTTCTACAGTATCTCAAACTATAGAAACACTTGTGGTCATACAAACAAAAACAATAAATTCAGCAATAATAAACTTAAAATAATAAATTTGGCATTAATGTCTCACCTTGTACACATGTTGGTCATTAAAGCTATACCACTCGTTGTCCTTGAATGACCTGTTAATAACCAGCACACATGTCCATCGTTCACCACCAGCAGCTTACTATGAGTTTACATTTCAGATAAATGCAATTCTGACAGATAAATAATGAACTAACTGGATTATCACATAAATGCAGAACGTCAGCTGAACGTGACATTACAAAATGTTTCAAGATATTTGGTCAGATAATGAACGACAATGGACGGTCAACTGTGGTCAGATAATGAACGACGATGGACAGTCAACTGTGATTCGTCACGATACAGTCATGTTGATCTGCAGAACTGGCCGTTCAGTTCAGTGTGAACTACGCCCACACATCGATCAGTGACCGTTTAATGGGCACACTGAAACTGCACAGCAATGGACCGTTATACAGCAATATGACGTACACTGATTGGTACACTGGCCATTAATGGGTGGGCTGTTACATTTGGTACAGCAAAGAGTGGCATGGGCAGACTGTGGCGCCACCCAGTCCCCTTCTCGCTGTACCAAATGTAACAGCCCACCCATCAACAGCCAGTGTACCATCTTCATATCATTCATTCGCAGGAGGCGGTCAGTTATGGGCGAAGTAGTGAGTTTTCAAGTCGTGCTCGATGTGGCACTATTAATAGACAGTCACATATGCTGTCAACTTGCACCAGTATTCACCATCATTCAAGTCATGCAAGCACTCTACATGTTATGTCAATTCTGTGTCAGATTCATCAGTTACAGCAACAAGGCGAGTGGATCAAGCTGGCATGCCATACACTGCACTGTCTGGAGATTAACATCCCACAAAATAAAGCCGCTTCCCTTGTAACCTTACAACTAACTCCAGACTTCATCGTTTCCTGGCTTGTTAGTCGACAGGCACGACAATTACAGCAATTGCACAGACTATCATTGACAATCTTCACACAGAATTGATGCAAATAACAGCGAGCACTGCGTGGTGTATTTTGATAGCTGAGCTGTAGAAGTTGAACTTACAAGTAAACAGACAGCAGTTCTGAAAGAAAATCTTAACAATAGAAACTATCTCAATTAATGGCTGGTATGCTACACAAACTGACAGTGAAAACAACAGCTGAGGATCAGTCAGTCACGCGACTCATCAGTAAGCTATTAACCAACATCTGATATGAAACATGACCAGCAAACTGGTGGACTTTATGACAGACAGCTGCGGCCTTAACAGAGAAAACAGGATAAATACACACTTGATGTAGGCGTAGTAGTGTCCACCGGATGATCCGCCAGAGTGAACCATTATAGAGAACAACTCATAGACTGCAGCTTCCGACTGTCACACAGAAACTTCACTATAAAACAACACTTTAATGTCATCACTGCAACGCACCAATTTAAACTTTTGTTTCTGACATGAAATAAAACATCATTTTAACTCTGCAAATTTTTACTGTGTATAGAACAAAAGTACAAAAGCTAAACTGACAATGTGGTCAAACTACTTCAGTGAAGAATTTTAAAACCAGCAAATTCCAAGCAGAATTACTTAAGATAAAGCTCAGTGTCACAAATACTTTGGCACCCACAGAAGCTCACGACAGCAAACAGTGTGAGCAAACAGGCTTTCAGTGCTATATACGGATCATCCATACTTACACATTTGTTAAATGAAGGTCATATGTGTGTGTCTGTTACTAATCATATAAAAGATTCGCGGTGAACTGGGCAACGGTAAAGTGGGCAATGGAAAACTGGGCAACCGGAAAATTTGGCAATGGTAGCCGTTCACGCTCCAGCGTCGACTGGCGCTCCAGTGTTGACGCTGAAGCTGAGTGTGTGACATCTGACTGGACCGCCGTGAACATGAGTAGTTTTCTGACGGCATTGTCTTTACAACATGAAAAGGAAGCCGACCACAAGCCGCAAACTAGTCGCATTCGGATATGCGTGGATCGTCGGATGGACTCAAATACGCCGGTGGAAAGGTTGAAGCAGCGTGGTCGACGTCCTTTCATGTCGTGAAAGCAATGCCTCAACAGCGAATAGCGGAGTAGGTTTCTGATAGAACGTTGGCTCAATGCAATAGTGTCGTATCTGTGTTATTGCTGAAACTGAGAAAACGGCGACTTAAAGTTTAACAACGTAGCATAAATCACTGCTGATAATTTAATGTATAGAAGTTGCATGTACACGTTCCAGATAAACAACAGAATAACAGTAGTATTAGCAAACCTTCCCGGATTACCGCTGCCCATTTTACCGTTGCCGACTTTACCGATCCCACCAAAAAATGGTTGCCGAATTTACTGTTGCCGAATTTTCCGGTTGCCCAGTTTTCCGTTTACCATATAAAAACACCAAACCTATATCCTACATCACACTTAGCTTAGCTTGTGAACAACATGGATATCCAGCAGCATTGCAGCTTTACATAAGAAGTTATGCATGTGTCAATCCAACAAAGCCTTATTTCTTTGGAGCTGGTGCACTGTACCATGTTCAGCTGCCATAAAGATGCTATGAGATCAACACTGTCACCATCACTCAACTATAGACTGCTACAAAGTACCGTACCGAGTGTTGGCCGGCATGCAACGACGACAGAACACAACGGCCTGCATCGGAGAAGTCGTCGTCAGAACCGTTAACATTGTCGGGCGGAGACAGACTGGCGGCACCGTGGTCGTCAATTTCAATACCTTCGTCTTCATTGGACGTAACTGCACAATCAGCTTAATCACTACATCAATGACAATCATGACAGTCAGACATAGACAGCAATTCATAACAACAGAGATCAACAGGCATTTTCCAGTGTATGCATCAGTGGCGGTTTGGCTTAGTGGTAACACATTGGCCTCAATCAACGTAGTTGCAATACGTCAGACCCAGTTGGTACCAAAATGGGTGACCACCCGAGAGCGGGTAAACCATCTCTGTATGTAACCAGCCAGCTAGGTCGACTCAGTCTTCTATCCTCCGTGGCACAGTGAAATGAGTATCAGCTTTCGGGCTGAGTAATAATAATAAATGGCAATGGTGGGTATAGACTCTGGCAGCCTACAGATGAATTGAACTCACATGTTTTTTACTATGTTAGGTGACCTTGCAGTCTTCTGACTTTACGTCACCCTTATCTGTTCTTTTTTACATTACATCAAGGTCATTTGGCTTGGTTTGAGGTCGGCAGCCACTCGGCACCATTCTACATCGGTAAACTCTTGCAATGGCCTTGCCATGATGACAGCACTACAAACACTGACATGGTATCTACATCGGTGAACTCTTGCAATGGCCTTGCCATGATGACAGCACTACAAACACTGATATGGTGCAAATGCAATGCTAGTATGTGTTTTGTCCTATATTAAATCTGCTGTAATTCTGCATCTGTTCGGGGATAGACAGACAGACAGATATCTCAGCAATGGTGCAGCCAATAGGAGTGAAAGTTTGCATGATGGTAGAGCTGTGACCTGGACGTATCTTGGGTGTCGATATCTTTAGAGGTCTCCAAACGCGGGGTCAAAAATGGCTTCAGGTGGCCGGCCCATTTTTGCTCTCTCAGACACCGACTTTTTTCCACTTGACTGCAAGCGCCTCTGTATCATTGGACCTAAAAGCGCTATATAAATCCGTTATTATTAAATATGTCAAAAATGGTAAGTCGCAGCATTCACATGTCAATTAGGGCTTAACATCAGCTCAATGAGAGCTTTCTGAAAATGGGCTATGGCCTCCTGAGGGAGTCCACTATAAGGGAAAATATGTTGCATTTTTTAGTATTATTTTCAACATCAACTGTCACAAACAAGATCTGCTCAAACATGGCATGCCACTCTGTGACATCTGTGAGGCTGTCGCCCCACTTGTCATTATTATTATTATTATTATTTATATTTACCCGTGTCACCATCGTCTGCCGGCATAGATGCTGCTGATGCTGCAGTTCTGTCTGCAGATGACACATCTAAACTCCTACAGTGAGTCGGATCAGCTTCTCGTTCCTTGGACGTCACAGCATCCTTGTCATTTTCACCATCAATCAGATGACTCAGTATCAGCCTCTCTGGGAAGCTCATTCTGCAGCCACAACTACACTGCGTCCGATAAAAAAGTACACCCCCTAAATACTGTGCAGCAAACCAGTCGTATTTCAACAGAATACAATAAAATTGGGTTGCAGGACCCGCAAGAAGTTCTAAATGAAACAACCAAATTTTGTCAGAAAACGTTTTTACACGAAAGAATTGTCCTTAAATCTTGACAACAACATATCACACTTTCCAACATTGCATTCATTGTATCCACATAGGTTGTTCAAACCTTAGATTATCCGGACTTTGTTCGGAAATTTGGCTTTTATGTTTGCACTGCGGCTTTTTCCTTGTCTCACAACTTTAATTAAAACTCTGTACTCTTCCAAAAACATTATTTTTTGATTTAGAGAAAACCACAACTTTTTTACAGCATCATTTTCTGACAGGTACAATGTTGGAAAGAATGATCTGCTGTCACCAACATTTATTAACTAATAACTACTTGGTTGTTTATCGGAGTATTTCAAACAAAATCTGCCTCTATCGTTCAGAATTACAACTACTCGGTTGTTTATCGGAGTATTTCGGACAAAATCTGCCTCTATCGTTCAGAATTACAACTACTCGGTTGTTTATCGGAGTATTTCGGACAAAATCTGCCTCTATCGTTCAGAATTACAACTACTCAATTGTTTATCGGAGTATTTCGGACAAAATCTGCCTCTATCGTTCAGAATTACAACTACTCGGTTGTTTATCGGAGTATTTCGGACAAAATCTGCCTCTATCGTTCAGAATTACAACTATTCGGTTGTTATTAGGAGTATTTCGGACAAAATCTGCCTCTACCGTTCAGAATTACAACTACTCGGTTGTTTCTAGGAGTATTTCGGACAAAATCTGGCTCTATCGTTCAGAATTACAACTACTCAGTTGTTTCTAGGAGTATGTCGGACAAAATCTGCCTCTATCGTTCAGAATTACAACTACTCAGTTGTTTATCGGAGTATTTCGGACAAAATCTGCCTCTATCGTTCAGAATTACAACTACTTGGTTGTTTATCGGAGTATTTCAAACAAAATCTGCCTCTATCGTTCAGAATTACAACTACTCGGTTGTTTATCAGAGTATTTCGGACAAAATCTGCCTCTATCGTTCAGAATTACAACTACTTGGTTGTTTATCAGAGTATTTCAAACAAAATCTGCCTCTATCGTGCAGAATTACAACTACTCGGTTGTTTATCAGAGTATTTCGGACAAAATCTGCCTCTATCCTTCAGAATTACAACTACTTGGGTGTTTGTAGTCAAACAGCAAACTGACCTGTCGTTAAGTTTGATGCGATGCATGGTTGTGTAGTCAAAGTCAAAACGTTTCAACTGCATCGTCAGCAGGTACGGAAACGTCAGAAACTTTAACCCCTACAGTTCAGCATGTGACACATCACTGTCAGCAGCACTAGCGTCGTACTGGAATAGAGCGTCAACCTCAGCAGCACTGGGGTCGTCCTCGAGTAAGAACTGTGAAATATGTCTGTTCTTGTCATTGTGGTAACGTTATCAACTAAATGCTGACAAAGTGTGGACAAGGATACGGTGTCAAATAAAACGAGAACCACAAGGCATAGTGTGTAGCAAATGAGTGCAAACCTCAGTACCTGTGTCAATTACCCATGCAGATTGCTTCATATGATAAAGACCTGGAGAAAACTAGCTGACATCAGAACATAAGACTGCAAAAATGACATTTCAGCAGACTAAACTATTATGTCACCTACAAGTGTGACAATCAACCAAATTTCACATTTGTAATAACACTGTAGCAAAGTTTTGACAGTTTATGCATCCATTGGAAGCTTCCAGAGATTCCAGAAGCATGTAGTTGGTTCGGTAGAGTATAAAAAAAGCGATTTTGAAACGATTCGTTCTTTTTCGTTATCATCAACGTCAGAGCACTGTGTAAGGCTGATACGATTGTATCTTACGTTGAGTATAGGTTATTGTCTGATCTATCAATGTTAAGTAGGCCTAACCTTTCTCAGAGTAGGGGGTTACTAGTTAAATTCACTGTGCATGAATTGTAGCTCTGTCTGATGTTATCCAGTGAGTAGAGCGAGGTGTATGAGTATTCTGATAGTCAGTTTGTGAGTAGATATTGACTATCGGTCAAATTTAGTGTCTTAACAGTCATTATTTAGAATGGTGGACTGAAATAAGACTTTGGTGAGAGTCTGTTATATGTCCTATTGTTGGTAGACAGACAGTGTGAGGAGAAGGCTAGTGTTCTAGATCTTACTCTGTGGTAGTAGTTGGACCTATCTTATCTAGTTTCATATATATATTTTGTGTTGTTATCACTGCTGACATTATATTCATAGATTATCATTTTTCTTTCTATGATTCATACGTTTCACTTATAATATAAATTTCTTTTAAAATTTCTAGTAATTGTGATTCTTAAAATTCACAATAGTAGTTTTTTTCTCCTTATCACCATCATCATCGTCACAGAGGTCACTCAAGATCATTGAAACTGGTGCCATTCAAAAGCTTGGGTGTGGTTTCCTATTCACCTTCTATAGTAACTATGGCGCTATCTTGTATCGTCTGCGAGATATAGCGACTTATTGGTAGAAAATCGCAAAATTTTTATACCCCACCTGTATTTAGTGCGCCCACAGGGGCTGACCCTGTCGGAATCTTGTGAAAATGTTTGATGCCGGTAAAACTAGAATGATTGGGCGACCGTATGGTGAGAAAACTGCGCCAATATGTTAAGCCGCTTTCATCTGATACCGGAGCATTAAAGACAGACGGACAGACAGAATGGCTATATTAATATCGCGCGTCATAGTGTGCTGACGTGCGATAAAAACCATATACACTGTGAGTCAAAAAACTGGACCCTTTCCAGTAAAGCATAACTTTCGCATATAGGCCTACTGTCCGATTTTAATAGTTCTTTCACTGTTACAGACAGAAACTGTCTGCCCACAAAAACATAACTGAATTTCCTACTTCACCTACAGTTTGTTACTGCACTACCTTGAACAAGAGGTCAAAGTAATTTGACAAAAAGCGCCTCACGGGGGCCCATTCCCCGGTTAGGGGTCACCCCAGAGGGTCAAAAGTTGTACCATTGAATTTCTGGGGTAGGGTTTCCTATTAGTGTTCCATAGTAACTATAGGCCTACGATGCACCGTTTGGCCACAGTGCACGCGCGTGACAACCAACGACCAACCAACCAACGACCAACGACATCACGACACAGCCTATCTCAATAAGCGCCTATTTTACTAACGTAAAGTGAGGCGCTTAAAAATGCAACCGCATATACTTCTTCAGAAAAACTGTTGAATAAATCTGCAATGCATGCGGTAAGTTCATTGTTGTTACAAAGCAGGAAATTCTGGTGATATCTCTTACTGACTTGTTTGCTGCTGCTTCGCGACGGCAAGTGATACGCGATACGCAGAGTGTCTGGTAACGACTTTGTGTTCCAGCAGGACAATGCAGCGGCACACCGCGCTGCGCATGTGCAACAGTTGAACTGCTGCGTCAAGAAACACCAAACATTCTTAACTGCGCCCAAACAGCCTAGATCTCAGTCCTGTGGATTACGAGATCTGGGCTGGCATGCAGTATCGTGTCTACCAGACAAATTCACAGTGTGGATGAATTGAAACGGCGGCTCATAAATGTCTGGTGCAATCCTGAACAGTCTACTTTTGACGAGGCTATTGACCAGTGGCGAGGAAGACATTGAGCGTGTGTCCGTGCTAAAAGAGGACACTTCGAGTACAGCTTGTGAACTGACAATGTTGATTTTGTCCATATCTGTTACATTCAATGTGACTTGGTTGACTGTTACATCTTTAATTACAAAATCATGCCAGCAACATTCGCCAATACATTCTGTTCATTTTACAAGGTAGTGCACTAGCAGATTTGAGGTATGGTGGCAGATTTTAGGGTACACTTGGTCACAGTTAATTTGTCTGCAACAGTGAAAAAAAATTATTAAAGCTAATAGTATTTGCAGAAGTTATGCTCAAATGACAAAGGGTCCATATTTTAATTTGACTCACTGTGTATAATGACAACTGATTGAAACACAGTCGACAAAACCTTGTGTGCGTCACACTTGCAGGCACATTTCTCACAGAAGTATTGATTGGAGCCGTCGAGAATTTCTGGCTCAACAAATGCTCTCAATGCTTCCTCCTACAACAGCATCAACTGTCTACAGCCTCAAGTCTAACATTGTACATAACAAGACACTTTACACAATCTTTCTAGCAGACTGATTGACTCACATGTGCGTGCGAGACACAATTAGAAAACTGCCAGTGCGAAGCTGCCTCTTTCCCTTTCAAAGACTTTGCCCCCAGTCAGCTACGGCATTGGGAGAAAATCAGCTGGCCTATGGACAGCTGTAGAATGCCTCTGGGATGTGGACCACTATCCCACTCAACACATAACAGGTCGTTTCAGACATGGATCTCTCGAGGCAATCAACTGGACTTATACTGACAGCAGCAAAACAACGATGTCACAACATAACAAAGCTCAACAATCATCAATAACAACTTCTAAATAACTGGCTAGTCACAAACGTAAAAAACATTTATACAAATCTCTGACTGGACATACAAGGACAATAGAACATGGCCAAAAAAAGAAATGCTAAATAGCAGAAAGCAAAATGGCCGCCGTATGTGTAAGGGTGTAAATAAAAATGAAAACATACGACACTGCCGTAGCCGATGTTGGAGCCAAACGGTCGGACGACCAGAGGAATGTCTAAGTATGTATCAGTTCTTGCACTCTCACTTCCACACTGACACACAACACCCAATATATCACATGTATGTTTTACATATATACAGGGTGTTTCAAACAATTTCAGATGTTTTCAATAGTTATGGCTTCTAGAATGGTGTGAAGACAAACCTATTCTGATGCTACTGCTCAACATACACAGTGCAGTAAAGATTCTTCATGACTCTGTGCTATATAAATTGATTATTGACGGGGACAATAGAAAATCACGATATCATGGAAGCCGTGATTTTTACCTAATGCCGTGATTTTGCTGATTTCACTAACAAGTTCAATATTTGCTCAGTATAAACTTCAACTTGTGTTGTGATTTCAGCACACAATTAATCCTGTCAACAAATAGTGTTCCGTCATCCTGTACTCCCATATGAAAATTCACGCATTTTTCTTACTTCCTCACTAAGCGTGCCGTGATAAAATTTCTGCTTACAAGCAGACATTCATGGAAGTCGATGAAGATGTGCAACCATTGACATTTTGGACTTCTAGTCGCGATCGGTTTCCAAAGCTTGTTGAACGTGCAATTCGATACCTCTCTGTCGCTGGCAATTCTGTCGATGCTGAGCG